>TARA_R100001594_G_scaffold20205_1_pt1 | contig 19058 bp, 18 predicted proteins | sample TARA_R100001594 | Tara Oceans TARA_R100001594 (sample SAMEA2622752) | marine metagenome | biome: marine biome (ENVO:00000447); feature: marine epipelagic mixed layer (ENVO:xxxxxxxxx); material: "saline water (ENVO:00002010), including plankton (ENVO:xxxxxxxx)" | depth 150 m | reverse complement strand
GCTGCTGAACTTGCCGCTTCCGTGGCTTTTGTCGCCGCTGCTTCAATCTCTGCACTTGTCGCCCCTAGCTCTAAGCCAGCATCAGAACTCGCAACCAACACTTTAGGATCAGTGGTTGCGCCATCCGGCCAGTTTAACGAATAGCTTTCAGTTGACGTAAAAGGGCGTGAAACGCTACGCGCCAGTTTCGTCTCCAGCCATTGCATAATGGCAAAAATCTTATCTAACGTTGTATTGAGAGTTGCGATATTGAAGATACCCGCAGCCGGGAAATCATCAGTACGCTCTACAGCTACATCACGTTCAACCGTAACGGTGACGTTTGTTAGCGTAGAGCCATAGGTAATTGTACCGCCCGAAAACCCATCATCTACAGCCGTGCCGCTTATGGTGTAATGCGTGGTAATCGTTTTCAAAACGCCATCGACATACACCTTAATATCGTTCGTGGAGAAATACGGCCACGGGATCGTAAACGGCCCTGTCGAGCCGCCAGATCCTACGGTGTATTGGACGCGAGGTGTTGCGTCAGCGATTGTTATCTGTGCCATGTTGACCTCTATACCGTTTTTTCATCCCCGGTATAATTCACAACAATCAGGGTCGCGTTGTTATTGCGTCCTCGGCAAAATCAAATGCGTTATCCATCCAAAATGTTTGATTTAAGAGCCACGATTTTCGTATAGCGTTTGCGTCCATAGGATCAATGTGTCCGTCAGACAAGCCGCTAATGATATTCGCAAAATTGTCTATTTGACCTACGACAGGACCGCCAAGAGCGCCCAATTTGTCCATACCAGAACGCTCCGTCTGGCTTGCGCCCACCATAGCGCCAATGCCAAACCGGCCATCGCTAATCGTATCAAGGGCTGTATCGACATCGCCTAACCATCCAATAGGCAAGGACCGCTTAACCCCGCCAACAAAGGTGTCTTCCCATTTGGCGGCTTCATAGCCCATTTCATCCTGACGCGCTTTTTCGACAAGCATGCCAATTGCCGCTGTATGCGCCATACCCAGAATAAAGCTGGCATCTTTCATTTGCATGCCCGGGACAAGTACCCGTGAAGTTGCTGCAACCCCAAATGCCTTGAACTGGAACATCATCTGAGCCATTTGCGGCGACATAAATACGTGTTCCGCCGTTTCGGGAATAGACAGCCTTTCGCCTTCAGCCATTTTGGCGCGACGATCAGCTGCGCGTTGCCGAGTAGCTGCGTTTAAACGCTCAAGCCCTCCACCAAATATATTTGGAAGCTCCGTATTACCGGGCGTTACAATCGTCATATTTATTTCTTTGCCGAGTGCTGCCAGATAAGCCTCTTTTGCGCCTTCGTCCGTCCACTTTCCGGCGTTTGCAAGACGTACTCGCCCATCTACAAAGCCATGTGTTTCAAACTGAACGGCAATACGTTCCGCCATATCAGCATCGATGCCGCCTTTTGCCAGCAATGTGTTCTCGAATTTTGTAGAAGGTTCTTGGCGCACACCCATGCGCTTAAAGGCAATTTCGTTCATACGGTTTTCGTAGGCGGCGTATTTAGCCCCATGCCTTGGGTTGCGCGATTCTATGCCTTTGATGGGCAAATGGTCGGCATGAGCCAGTTCGTGTTCAATGACAAACTGCTTAAAATCGTCGTAGGTCTTAAACGCATCGTCAGGCAGCGCGTTGACACCTGGCGCTTTAGGACTTTTCCAGATTTTATTTGCGTATTGCTGCCGCAAAAGATCATTGTCGATGTAAACCGTGTTTTGGTTTCTGTTATAAGACACCGGTTTACCTTTAGCGTTTGGCCCAAAATCAATTTTGGCCTTTGCTGAATTGCGAAGAGGCGCAGCCCATTTGATGCTTTCGTCAATGATCCGCGTTCCAGCCACTAACGATGTCATTGCTTTGACCGAGACATTCCACGGATTGATAAGCGATATATTAAAAAAGGTTTGCGTAAAACTAGCGGCGTTACGCTCAAACTGAGATGTCGCGGCCATGGCTTGGTCAAGATCGGCCATTTGCATAGCTCGCATAGCCGAATACATATCCCAAGCCTCGCCAGCCAACTGTGCGTCTTCTAAGGCCAGCTTTATCCCTGCATTATTAACGATCATCCCTTGGTAAAGATCACCAAACGTCTTCGACAGCCCGTTCTTAATAATAATGTTTCCAAGGTCAGGTAGAGCCGCCAATGCGCCAGTTAAAAGCGTTGTCGCGTTATACATCTTTGCAAGACGAATGCTGCGATGCGTCCATGAGTCGGGATCGTCGGCCATGCCGTAGGTTCCACGCACACGATCTCGCACAACCTTGATGTCATCGATCTCCTGATCTCTTAAACGCTCCAAACGCGCTATTTCGGTTGGCTTGCCTTTTGCTTCTTCAATCCGCGCACCCCATTCTTTTCGGATACGATTTATTTGATCGTACAAATCAATAGAGCCAAACTTTTCGTGTATTTCGACGTCTGATCCCATTCGATGTGCGTAGTATTTTCCAAGCGCAGCAATATCACGCTCCAAAAATTCCTCTAATGCTTCATCTGGGATGTCAGCAAGTGTGCGTTCCCGTAGTGACCGAGCCGGTCCTACAATGTCCTCACGGTTTCGCATTAAGTCGCCAGCAAGACCCACCGCATCTTCATCAGCGTTGTGGGCGTTCTGTTTTAAAATGGCTTTCATCGTTTCCACAGCTTCTTCTTCGCTACGGCCACGCCCCGCTGTCCGGAGAATGTTGAGAAATTTTTCTGGGTTCGCCCTAATCAAATCTTTGTTATAAATCCGGTTAAGGTAGCTGTTTGAAAGAGGGTTGGCTTCAATCTCCTTAATCCGTGCCGTAAGTTTTGTAATTTCTTCCTTTATTTTAAGAACACCAGAAGGATCAGCACCTTCTTCTTTAATTGCCCGATTTGCTTCTTTTAGTCTTTTGTAAGCGTCAAAACGTGCGCGTCGAAGATCAGAAGTTAGCATCCCCATGCTTTTGGCTTTTTCGCCCAGCGGCTTGTAGACCTTGTTATTCCATATATGAGCAACTTCCATCACTTCGGGAACATCATGGACGTAGCCCGTGTCGTCGATCCGCGCCTTAGCGCGTCCAGCCTCACGCATAAACGCTTGGTATTCCAGAGGCTCCCCAAGAGCGTTATTTCCCATGCGTGTAACATACCGGGCATATGCCGCCTCCGACTCGGCAACAGACTGAAACATCGGAGCCATCCACCGAATAGTCCGCAGCCGGTCAGCTGGCAGAAACGAAGCAACGCCAGACATATTTTTTATCTGCAAATAAGGTGATTCCGCCAATTCATAGAGAACCCGACGCGCTGCATTTGATCCCGACGTCGCAATGCGGTTAAGGGGTGACATCCGTAAACGTGTCAACCAATTGTCTTCTGCCGCAGCCTCACCTTCTGGGTCAAAATCTTTTCGCCGGTCACTCACAGGGCGAAAAGTATCAGGATCATTTGGCGCATCTTTTGGAGGGGGTGGTGCATATGGCCCACCATCGCCTTCATCTACCTGACGGTTCCATGGGCCAAACGGTAGCTCATCAATCATATCGTCTAGGCGTTGGAACTCATCGATGTCGCCAGAGTCCATTGCTTTGGCTCTTGCCGCAACAAGGCCATTATAACTATCGTCAGGGACATCAACCGGCTTAACTTTTGCGGTTTTTTCAGCGTCACTTAACGCGTCTGCGGATTCTACAACATTCTCTGTTGTTGCCCCACGCCGCTGACCCATAAGTTTAAGCGATACGCCTCCAAGCACAGCCGTCAAACCGACAGCCAGAGCAGCGTCTTCTATCCGACGATCTGGCTGCATCTCCATCAACGCAATTTCTTCTAAGCCTGTCAGCCCTACTCCTGCTCTGACCGCTCCTGCCGTTCGCGCAACCATCGATAGTGCTGCGCCAGGGTTTTTCAATGTTCCAAGTATGCTTCCTGCCATTGTTGCCAAACCTGATTTGGCACGGTTTTGGCGCTCAAAAATGTCCTTCCGAACAATTCTTGCATAATGTTCTGTGTCGGTAGCAGAGCGGGAGTGCTGGAGTATAAAGTCCCAATAATTTGAGGGTAGGGACAAAAGGTTTGGGTCTTCATATACAAGGTAATCAGGGTCAGGTTGAGCAACGGACCTCAACGCATCTCGCGTTGTCTCCATCCGGCTCATAAAGCCTTTGCCCCTAAGATTGTTGTACACCGTGCCAAAGATATTGCTATCCAGCCAAGAATCGCCAAATGCCGCCATTTGCTCAGATAACGGTGCGCTGCCTAACGCCAGCGTACTTGGACTGCCCTCATAGACCTCTCGACGCGGCACAAACTCACTACGCGGCTGGAAAATACTAGGGTGGCGTCCACCTGTTATTTCAGCTGTAAAGGCGTCTTTCATCGGGAGCCTTTAGGCGGCTTATTGGTCACTTTATAAGGATACCGATCCATATCGGGAAGAAGTGCATCACCAACAGCATCGCCAACCATGTCAACTGTTGCGCGAATGTCTTGAATAGCTTTTGCACCGCCGCGTGGCCCTTTGACCGGCTGGTTCGTCACTTTATAAGGGACCCGATCCATGTCGGGGCGCATAGCACCACCAACAGCATCCCTTGCTTCGCCTAACGCATCACCAAAGAAATCAACTGTCTCACGGATGTCGTCCATCCCTTTTGGGATGCGGAAAGGAAAGCCTTTGCCTTTGCCTTCGGCTTTCACAAATTGGTCAACCATTGTCATTTCTTCAATGGCGTTTCGAAAAGCAGTCTGCAAATTTGCATTGCCGCTCTTCTGCGCATTTCCATACATTTGAAGTGCCGTGTTGGCAAAAAACAACGGTCCACCAGCTTCCATGTGACGCTTAATACTTTCGTATTGGACTTTTGCTTCTTCTGCCTGATGCACAGCTACGTCAGTATCGGTAATGTCTTTTTCAAGAATTTGCACCCACTGGTCATTGCCGCCGCGTGTGTCAGGCTTAAATAAAATGCGGATTCGATCTCCGTCATAATCGCCGCCGTTTTCAATTCGCACACGCCCTTCATTAACGGCATTATTAAAATCTTTGAAAACTACTTTTGGCAGCTGAGTGGCATCCCGCCCCATATAAAAAGGGTCCATCTGGTTCTCAAACCCACCAGCACGAGTAACCATATCTTGCATTACAGATGGAAAGGCAAAAATTAATTGATACCAGGGATAATCACTTAAATCTGTTGGCGGATAGATGCCATATTTGGCAACCATCTTGGACTGCTTTGCGATTTCTTCTCTTGAGTTGCGGATAAGCGACAAAACAAATTTAATCGGATCTTCAACGCCCCACTTTTTTGTCGCATAGCGTTCGTAGGACCAGGCAGTACCCGTAAATCCTTCATGTCCCGCAACCTTAGTGATGCCAATATACGGATGAGTCTTTTTTAATGATTTAAGCGCATCAAAGTCATCAACAGCCCGGCCCTGCAAAAAGCCTTGGGTTTGTTTTTCGCGTTTGGTTAAAACTACTAAATCGGACGTTACTTTTGTTACTGTTGGCGTAACAACCAGATTTGTTGATGCTGCACCAACACCGGGGTCGCCTTCTTCGGCACGACGACCAACTATGGCATCGCCCATTCTGTCTATCCAAGTGGCATCACGCGCCAAAGTTTGAGCGGCGTTCATAACGCTCATCTCATTTGTGCTATTTACGCTTATTCTAATGTTGGCACGAAGACCGACATCTGCGTCGGATGTGCCTTTCATGTTCTGTATTAGCTTCAGTAAGGGGCCATACTTATTATCCTCTTTTCCTTGGGCGATGGCGTCTTTCATCATTACGAGGTTTCGTTTTTCTCTTTCATTGAGGCCAATAATATTTGTCATGCCCGAAAATTTCGCTGGCCCCGCAAAGACTTTGCCATCTTTGCGCTGTATGCCTTGCCACGGAGCAAGATTCTCGTCTTCCAACGAGTCTGCAATTTTAATAACTATAGGAATAAGCTCAGGGTCAGTAACTTCGCCACGGGCGGCGGATATCATTAATGTTTTAAGATCTTCTGGTATTTCACCGCGATATTTGCCGACGCCAATAACCCAATCGGCAACGCCCGGCGCTTTGAGGTTCTTGTGATCCTTAAGCCCAAAACCATTCGCGTCATGCGTAAAAACTGCCGCTTTCTCCGTCGGCGTCATGCCCGTTATAGGGATGCTACGCTCAGTGTTATTGTCAGCTATCGCAATAGCATCGGGCGTCTGCGCGTCTTTGATAGCTTTGAGTATTTCTTTCCGGTTGTTAAAATAGAAAATGTCGGCTTTTTTTGAATACACTAAATGCGTCATATGAATTGGCGAAAGTACACCCGCTCTAATGCCACGAATTATTGTCTGTAAGCGCCGGGGGTCGGTTTTTTTCAGAGTTTTCTGTTGCGCTGAAACGCCTTTAATTATCGCCAAAGCAACCGCATGCTGATCGGCGGCAGTCATTGTATCTTTAATGTCAGATAATTTGGGGAACTGTCCTTTTTCAATTTGCAGTTCCCAATTTCGTCGCGCTTCTGCCGACTTTGACTTGAAATTGGCATCGATGTCTTTCTCAGACGTACCAATCAACCGGTGCATACTTCTGTAACGCGCAACGGTCATTTCGATGCCAGCATCCTTATACATCCGGCGGATTTGTTCTTCGTTAAATAACGAAGGGTCAGGCAAGACCCGTCTAAGGATGTCGGCTTCTTTTGCTGCGTCAGCGATTTTTCGTTCTTGGCGGCGACGGTTATCCCGCGTTATGGCAGAATTAATCATTCTATCTGCCGTAGCAGCCATTGCCTTTTGTTCAGCCGTTGTAACCCCGCTGAAAGGCTTCTTCATAAATTCTTGGACAACTTCGTAAGCGCCCATAATGTTGTTTTTAGCAAGAAGGCCGCGTATTTCGCCTGTCAACGGCCCAGAAATATTGTTCTTGTCTAGCTGATGAAGCGCATCTTGATATTCCTCACCTGTAAGAATGCCATTTTCTTGGGACTGTTCTAAACTGACGCGTAATTCGTCTTCCAAGGTCTGACGCAACCCTGCGTCAAGTTCATTAGCCTCCGGATCAGCCCCCGTTTCGTCTAAACGTTTAAGGTTGTCACGCAACTTATCTTGGTGCGCAATAATCTCGGCTTTATTATCGTCAAACTCTTTCTGTGCAATCACCGCTTGTGCGTAATTGACTAACCCTTGGCGATGCGCTTCAGCCTTTAGCCGCGCATGTCCCTCTAAATCCTTACCGGCATTTGCCACAAGCTGTTCGGCATAAGGACGGAACACTTTTTCAACAAGATCCGCACCCCCATTAGGGTCCAGTTTTATCTGGTTTTGGACATCCGCCGCTTTAGTGGCGAGAGCGTTCTGCATTGCCGCGTCATACGCTTGGCGGGACGCAACTGCGAACGCTTCAATGCCTTTGTTCCCTAAACCTTGGGGTGCCGCCATGCGCGTAAGCATGCCGTCTTCCGACAGAATTACGGAATTAAGGCCAGCCTCTTTGCCTTTCTTCATCGATGCTTCAGCTGACGCCGTATAGAAATCTTTCATCAAGCCAAGCGCACTATCCGCTGTTCGCTGTAGTTGTCGCGCTTGGTCACGAAACTCTTGGCCTCTTGCGCCAAGGTTTGTTTTTATTCGGGTGCGGCCTCTAAACCTGTTTTCAGCCATGTTATTAGTCCATATACCCTTTAACGGCTTTGAATAGATTACGGCCCGTATCTATTCCTCCGGTTATTGAAGCCTGAGAGGCCATTGTCTTTTTAGAGCCAATTTGAAGGCCAGTTGTTCGATTGGCTGAAGCCGCATTAACGCGGATTGCATCAAGCTCTCTTTGTACGGAAGCCTCTTCCCGATCTAACGCAGCCATAAAGGAACGGGACGCATACGTCAGTTTGCCCATTGCCGCTGCCCTCGCTAAACGCGCGTTCTTCTGTATGTAGGCTTCACGAAGCACGTTAGCTTCGTCTAACTGAGCCTGGACACCAGCCAAACGTTGTTCTTCAGCAAACCGTTGCGCGTCCATCTCATAGCCGTATTTCATCATTTGGCCAGAACGGTAGCTAGACAAAGCAGCAAGGCCACCCATAGCTAAACCAAGCCCTTTGGATTTAAATAAAGATGACCCAAACGACTTTGCGCCACTCCACAACGACCCAAAACTAAAGCTACTGCTAGCAGCTGGACCCAAGGAATGAATTGGGTGTATAGTCGCCGTAGCCGATGTTGCGCTTGCGACAGGCGCAGTACCGCCTAACAGGCTTGGCCCGAATGCGTAAGCTCCAAGTCCAACTGCCGCTAACGGCAAAGCAACTTTTGCAACTTTACCCATTACGCCGTGACCTCCAGATACAAGCCGCGCACACCAATGGGTAGCGGAACCGTTTGATTGATTGTGACAGTCGGATCAAGCGCCCAGCCCAGCATAAAAAACTGGTATTCGCCTTCCGCCGCCGTAGGCGCTAAAGAAAAATCCTGATTGGTTTGGGTTAGCACCAACTCATTGCCGCTTAGAGCCATCGTTTGTGTGCCAATCACGCTGGCAACCACCCGGCTAATGCGTTTCTTTTCCCCTACTACAGAACCGACGTTCTTAATGACGGCATCTACCGGCATCGTTTCCAGTTCCATCGTGTAGTTAATGCCCATAGTGATGTTCGACACATATTCGTTTGTCGTAATCACACCGGAGCCGTTTGTAGTGTACTGGCCCACATACTGAGATGAGGTATTGGTCGTTGTCTCAACGGTTGTATTGGGTAGGTGCGCAGCCGTGTAAGCCTTGGCAACCTCAACAACGGTTACGTCATCGACATTACCGGCAAAGCTGCTATCTGCCCGAAACTGCAAATTAGAGCCGGTAGAAGCTGTAATGTACTGGATGTACGTCCCATTGGCGTTTTCAGAGGTTCCTGCGCCATTAGCAACGCGAGGCGTAATCGTTCCAGCCGTAACATTGCTTAACGTGAAACGTACTCGGTAAATCTTGGTATTGGACGTTGATATAGATTGCTCTAAGTCGCTATCTCCAGATTGCGCCCCACTGCACGTTGCAACGCCATTGGCAATCGTCCACCCCGTACCTTTAGTCCAACCTGTATCGGTTGCGTAAGTTCCGTTTGTTTGCAGTTCCGTCGTTGTGCTGACCTGTGACGCCGCATCGACAGTTACATCGTCATCAAATTGTTCCAGCCAGTAAACAGTAGAGCCATTGACCGTGCGCTTGGTTGCACAAAACAGCGATGACCCGGCTTGCGTTATGCTTTCAAAGTCACCGTCAGTATTCCATTGCACCCAACCAGCCAGGTCTTCATTACGCACCGAATGAAAAACAGCAATTGTGCCATCCGTGTCAGACGCAGACCCCGTATTTTCATTTACAAAAAACGCATACTGTTCGGGGCGGGTTTCCGTACCCAGCAATACCGCCGTATCGACGCAGCTGTTAATCAGGTGGTTCGATAGAATGGAAACGGCATTGGAAGTGTAGGCTTGTTCCGTGTCGTTGAACACGAACTCACGGATGACCTTGCCTGTGCGTTGGAGGAACAGCGTAGAGCCATCAAATTTAACCGGGTTGACCTTCTGGCTACAGCCATACGGCGTTTGTGGAATAAAGCGGATATTGGACGGCGTAATAGGGCTTGAGGCGTTTTGCGGAACAAAGACCTCACCTCCATTGGTAAAGATTTGCAAATGCCGTGTTGCCACCATATGGCGGATTTCTGCAATGTTATCCCCGGCTACCGTTGCATCGATGCCTTCTGCGTCTTCGGCCTCACCAACATCAAAATTAGAAAACGCACTAACTTTGGAACCAACAATGGCATCAGGGCGATCTGTTGATCCCGCCATATAAAGGCGCTGATCGTGGAACGTGCCGCAACGGGGATGACCACGCACACTTGAAAACGCTTGTTCGTCCCAATCGGTATTGGCGTTTGTGCTGGCAAGGGTTTCCCGCACTGTCGCCGTAGCCGACGTTGCGCTTGCAACAGCGGTAATCAGAACTTCCTTCTTTCCGATCCGCATAATCGTATTAACGTGACCGGCAACAAATACGTCAGCGCTTGCGGTTACCGTAATGCCTGATCCTGACGTTGCGCTTGGCGTTAACGTGACGCTATCGGCTACAAACTTAAAGTATGGCTGGTAACGAGGCTGGCCGTCTGTGTGTTCTTCAAAATCAAATTCAGCACTGGTAAATGTCGTTGCGCCGGTACGCAGGATTTTTCGCGGCCAAAAGTCTTTGTGAAAGACTATGATCGTGTCACCACTCGCCGTAATTGTAAGCTCTTTCGCTTGAGCCAGCGACCAAGGTTGACTCGTAAGCGTTTGAAGCAGCGTTCCAGAGCTATTGAACACAAGAAGCTTTGTGTTTTGAAAACCCAGGACATAATCTTGGCCCTCCGTAAAAGAATATTCGTGAAGGATTGTCGAAGCGCCCAAGTCAGCCCGATAGATTGTTCCAGGCCGACGTCGCGCACCACCTTGGGCATATAACGCGACATTTCGCGCTTTCTTCCCTGCCTTGAAATACGCTTTCAAATCAGACCGCATGCGCATCAACGGGTCGAGTTCCCCGCTGCTAAACGAAGTTTGCAGAGTGCGCAGATTGCTATTTGCGGCGCTGGACATTAGCGCCTCCGGATATTCGTCAGCGTAGACGTTCTGAGGTTACGCGCCGTTTGCGAGGACGAGTCAGCCCATCGGGCGTTTCTGTATGCCAGTTCAGCAGAATTGGTATAGTGAGTTGCCAATTCGCCTTTCTGCGCCAGGGAACCGGCGAACATTGCCGCCAAATCAAACATCACCGCTTTCGTAAAATAAGACGGCCAGTAAATGACATCTACCTTGTAGGTGTAGTCTGCCGTAACAACATCATCAGCCGTTGTGTTCGCATAAATCTTGTCTTCATAACGATCATATTGGATGGGCTTATCCATAATCGTTAAGCCGTGCAAAAGCAGGACTTGTGGCGACGTCGGCATTTGGTAAGCCGAGTCCCAACGTGACTCAGGCGTATCTGCCAGCATAATCAGTGTTTGTTGACCGGTAGCAAAACGCCAGCGCGTACGCGTTAGCGCAGCTTCAACAATTGGCTCGTAAAGGTTTTTTGCGACCTTGGCTTCATTCGACGCTTCATCGAAGGATGCAATCTCGTTTGCGCCGATAAGGTTTAACGCTCTGGATGCAATGGTAACGTCGGTAACAGCCATAAGATGCCTTTACAGAGAAGCAGAAGGGGGAGCGGCCCGAGGATGAAACACCACCCCCCCTTCAAGACCCCTAGTCGGAGTCCGTTTCAGCAACAGCAGTACCGTCTGAGACATCGACAGTAGTGCCATCATTTGAAAGGACAGTGCAGAAACTGGTGGTCGGTGCGTTCGTGTCCGCGACGATAATCATATCGCGCACTTGAAGCATATTCACCGCATCGCCAGTGAAATAGCCGCTGCTGTTGACCGTAGCAATGGCATCAGTGGTCTTGTACAACCACATGCTCCAGCCATTGCAAGTCGACAGCATGCCTAATCCGGAAGCTGAATAAGCCATTATTTGCCTCCTGTTACGCTTCGCTAATGGAGCATTCGATGATGCCATCGGCATCAACAAGAACACTGCCTTGCGACATTTTGTTGACAACAAGCCACGCTTGCTTGCGACCATCCCAGGAAACGTCCTGACTTACATCTTTGCCAATACCGTGACCCATCGAAGTCGTGTGATAGGCAAAGGTTTTGCGGATGTTGGAAGCAACATCGAGGCCAGAGAATGCAAAGAAGAGGAAACCGTGCCACCGCTTTGCGACCATGCCGCCCCTGTAGGGGAGGCCGTCTTCACCAACATAATCGGCGCTGGCAAACTCAGTGATGTCCATCAGATCGGACCAACCGGCATGGGATACGACCCAGAAACGGTTGTTGTCGTCGGGAACATCATTGTTACCAAGCGTTTCAAACGCTGAGTGAACTTTGGCTTTGGTCAGGCCAGCACTACCGTGTGCGATTGTGTTGGAAGTTCCGTCCATAGCCGTCGTAATCAACGAGTCGGTCTTGCGGCCCAAGGCAGCTGCGCCAGCTTGTGCGGCAAGGTTCTTCTCATCGATATTCATCTTCAGCATATCAAGGTCATCGATATACTCAGCTGCGTAGTGGTCGGTCATGGTGCAATCCACGGTTGTGTGGCTTACGTTCATGAGCGGTACGTCGCCATGGCGTGACTTGGTGGAAGCCGTACCTTTCCCATACTTTTGGAAACGTACATCTTCACCTTGAACGGCCACTTTGCGACGGATCGTATTCCGCAGTCGGGTTCCCATGCGCTGATAAGCAACATGCACATCGGACTCAAACTGACGGATAAAGGCTGTTGAGACTGACGTACTCATAACCATTGCTCCGTAAAAAGTTGAACCAAAACTATCGGTTAGACCTTTTTCCGGAGTCGATGCGGTTATGCCTTGCGGGGCCGCGCACCGGATGCAGGGGCCGAATATTCCCCTTTATGGTTTGCCTATGGCAAACTCGGCAATTCACAAAAATTAGGGGTCGGGGTAAAGGCGCGCAAAACCATCGTTTACTTTCTGCACAAAGTCATAATCATAGTGCGCCGGGTCATGGTATTTCGGGTCTTTCTGCATTTCTTTCAGCTGCGCCAAAGAAAGGGCCTGTGTGCCATCGCCGCCATTTGACGGGATAAATGCCGGTTCATTGGCAAGGCCCATAATTTCTTCCAAAGCAACAATGCTTTCAGAAGTCTGAGCAAACGCCTGTAGTGCCTGGTAGGTTTCAGGTGAAAAAGTTTTTTCCGCCCACTTAGCAACATGGTCGGCACGATCTGCCCCATTTTCGCCTAATTTCTCAAGTTCCGCCGCATGGTCAGGCATGGCCCCCATTTGTGCTTCCAGATAAGCCGTTATGCCTTTGTTAAAATCTTCCTGCCCAAAGCCAAGCTCATGCGCGGTTTCCTTCCAGAAATTCAATAAAGGGTCTTCCTCGTTAAACTCATAGGAACCGTCTTCGCCCAACATTTCTTGGATATGGTCAGGCACCGTCAATTCATAATCATTTGCCGTTTCCGGACGATCAGCGACGGATTGCGCTTCGATTTCGGCCATAATCTCGCTGCGCATCTTATCGGAACGAGCGCGGCCTTTTTTCTCAATTTCTGAGTAAGACTTAAAAGCGTCTTCCAAACGCACTTCACCGGTATCCGCATTCCAAAACTTTTCTGGCACAAAATCAGGACGGCTGGCTATTTCCGCCGCGCTACTGGTTTGTGCTTCGCCGCCTTCTGCTGGGGCAGCTGCTTCGCCTTCACTCATCCTCTTCGCTCCTTAATCGCTGTTTCATGCCATTTGTTGATTAAGCCAACGATATATCGCTGACCTTCCAAGTGACGCAGATGTGCGTCGGATACCTCCGGCCCAGCTGCGACGTTCGTTGTAATAGACCGTAGGTAATCGATGACCTTATGGCCGCACTCCGGCTTAAAGGTTTCATCGAACACCTCTAAGATCATCTTGTGGGCCGTCTGAGATCGCTTGATCCCGTCTGGCCCCATTGCACCCTCGGATTTTTGAGCCATTACGCCTTCTTTTTTAACAGTGTCTTCTTTTTCTTCTTCTTACGCATTTTCGCTATTGTGGCTTTTGAAGGACGCCCGACTTGGCTCCCATAAGTACCTTTGCCATATGCCATCACATACCTCCTGTCGGTGGGGGCGGACCTTGCGGGTTCTGCCCAGCTACTGTTGCTTGAGTTTCGGCAATAGCCTGGGCTAACGCCGCCTGTTCTTGCTCATCTCGGATTAAGCTCTCTGGTACGCCAATCTGCTGGCCGGTGTAGACCGCCGCTTGTTCGGCCTTGACGACCATGTTGGTCATCTGTGGGCCAAACCCGCCATTTAACAATTCGAGCCAACGGGCAACCCGTGCCACGTTCTCGTTGTTCTGCGCTTGGGCTAGGGGGCTAACATTGATAATTTTGACTTCACGCCCGTTAACTCGCGGCAGTTCGATCTTGCCCTGCTTTTTGAGGATATGGACAACACGGCGCAAAAGTGGGGTAACGAGTTCGGTATGGAGCCTCCCGTAGGCACTTCCAATCGTCCTCGCAAGGTCGGCCATGCGCTCGTTTACTTCCGTAGCCGACATGGGTGTTTTCTCTGGGCGTCCGAGCGTTTCGTTAAATAACGCTTTCCGAATATTCTGGCGCATTTCCTGTAACAGAAACTGGCCTGCATCAAAGCGTCCGGGCGGAACAAGCGGCTCCAGACCCCTGGCACCCATCGCTCTTGGGATCACAGTGCCGGGAACAAGCTCTATAGTATCAGGATTGATAATGCCGTCATCATCGGCCTGCCACATGCCCGTGATCGACATGGCAGCGTTTTCCATGCCCAAACGCACAACCTCATTTAAGGTGCGCACATCGGCAAGTGCATTGATAAGCGGACCACGGCCATAAGTTTCACCAGCGGTCTTCGACCAGCGGAAGGGTATCCACGGATTAGACCCGTCACCCACAAACTCGCCCTCAACCAGTATGGTTTTGGGATCTTGGATGACGACAGCAAACTCATGGCGCTCACTGTTTTTATAAGCCCAATCGCGCCAAACGCATTCTACGACTTTAAATTGATGTTCGGGGTCGTTTGCGCCTTGGGACTTAATATCTTCGGGGATCTTGGCTTTCGGCCAGATCGTCACAATGTCACGAAGTTTGAGCATCCTCGCCCGATAAACACCGTTTACATCGCCCCAAGGGCCAGATTCTAAGACCACCTCTCTCTGAGGAGTCATTGTGAACCGTATGGGCTTCTCTGAGTCCCCTTCTTCAACAAGCATGCACCCTGTGCCTACCGCAAGGTCTAAATAGCCCTCATGAAGCTCCTGGTTCATGTTAGACTGCTGGAGTGTTTCCCAGACGTACATACAAACGTCTTCAAGCGCCTTTGAGACTTTCGAGTGTTCTTCTTTGGGGATTTCAGATCCCGCCTCAAATTCAAACCACCGGGCGAAAGAAGGCGTCAAACCGGACTGCATGCGGGATGCAAATTCGTCTACCGCATGCACCGTACTCGAATCGTAGATTTCATCGGTACGAGATTGACCAGAAGCACTATCGTAGAAGCCAACACGACGCGGGAACGCAAAATTGTAGCAATCTTCCCAAATCGACACCCAATTCATTCGCTCATCTTCGGCTTTCGCAAACCGATGGAGGATTTTATCAACCTTATCCGCCAAGAGTGTCACCATAGCCCGAACCGGTATTTTGTTCGGAAAGCAAAGAGCGGCGACCACGACGATTACGCGCCTGCTGCGCTTTTTCCTCTTCTTCACGCGCCTCCATTTTTTTACGGTCTTCTTCAGCCCGTGCTATGGCGTCAAGTTCCGCTTGCGATGGTCCTGGCGGAGGGGGTGGCTTGGGGGGTGACAGAAAACCCATGTGATGCCTCTGAAGGTTCAATTGGAATTTCTTTGAACCTCGTTTCAGCGCCATTTTTTTGCAATTCACAAAAAAGCTGATACGGCGTTGCCAGGAATAAATCTACCCCCAAAAGGTGTGATATTTGGGACACACAGCTTAAAAATATGCGAGACTTACGGATCGGGCGCTGCTGCACCGGCATGCACAGCACCGGACCCTCACTAATTGCTCTGTTTATGAACGCCCCAATGACCGGCTTTGGGACTGCACGAATGACACAGTTGTACCACGCTGGATCGAAGACTAACCAGACATCGGCATCAGGGTCGAATGTAAATGCCCAACAATGCCGGAACCCAGGCTTTAAAATTTTTTGCACTAAATTTGGGCGCTTAACGTCGCAAAACGCAACGTGCCATTCTTTAAGGTGCAAATCAGAGACGGGACGCATGGCCCCGCTTTTTGGCAAACGGGTTCCACTTAGTCTTGGCAATGAACGGCTTCACCGTATGCGCACCCCGTGTGATGTTGCGCCCTTCCCCGCCGCCGATGACGGCATACTGCAGGGCATCGTGAACGTGGCTGAATTTGTTTTTATTGGGCCGGTCATCGTATTTTTCTCCGGTGACTTGCATGCGGCGGTAGTGATAGCCGCCAAGAAAGCCTGTCACCAAAGAAGGACATTGTTTCTTATCGATCAGGAACCCCGGCGCTCCATCCACCATGCGGCTGAGTAAAGAATTTACAGCCTCAACACGCACAACCGGATCGTTACTCGGAGCCGGTCTAGCCGATACACCATTCGCTCTAAGAATTTCAAAAGGGGTTGTTTCATCAGTCTGTGCGCGGAAGTCGCCACTCGGATCGCCATAGATTTCAAAATCCATGCCCGCAAAGTGTTCAGCCATATGCCGTCGCAGCACTTCAGCAAAACGTATCGCCCCCATATCCGCAGCAACAATTTCAGATAAACAAAACCAACGACCATTTGGCAGCTTCTGGAGGAAAACCGCAGCTGGCGTAAGGCCGAAATCAATCCCAACGAAAACTGGTAAGGGGGCAACGTGGATAGGTTCTTTTGAGACATGAGTTTTCTCCGTGAATCCTTGATAAACGGGTTTTCCATCCTCAATCGAACCGAGCCGGTTCAGTACGTAGACATCAATCCACGATTTGCTCTTTCCTTGAATCATATTTGGATAATAAGTGGGCGGCAGATTCTTGATGTTTTCGGCTTCGGTATTGATCTCGTAGCCTTCAAGGTCGCCAGTTTCGTTTTTAATTTCCTTCATGCCGCCGGGCTGGGTAAAGAACTCCCAGTTGTCGGGTTTAACGAGCATCAATTGGTCTTCGGCCGTCATGTGGTCCGGCGGCGGCGCATCGCCGCTCATAATCGCCCACCAGTGATCGTTGCTGGGGGCGTTTGTGTCCATAATCACGCCATGCCATGTCGGCCCGACGCCATCTTTGGCACTGGGATAGCGCCCTACCCTCGACGTAGCTGCGTCTACAATGGCTTTAGGGATCTCCCTAGCCTCGTTAATCCACGCCCCGGTCAATTCCAAGCTCAACAGCTTCTTGACGTCATCAGGCGTGTCTAAGGGGATGAAAAGGACTTCCAGATCGACATCACCCTTCTTGATGTGGTGGGTAAACGGCGGCGACCATCGGAAATTTCCCCATTCATTCTCTGGAAACCACTGGAGCCAGGTCGCTATCGTCGTCGTACGCAATTCGGGGTTGGTATTTCTTATAACGGCCCACTTAGAATACCGTATGCCGTCAGGCGCTTTGTCCTGCTGGCAAGCACGCCTAAAAATTTCGATGCAGCAGCTAACGGATTTGCCTGAACCTACAGGCCCACGGATGCCCCTTACGAATTTCTCTGATTTCAGAAAATTTTTAGAAGTGACACCAGCAGGCTTGTAGTTCAGCTCGACCATTAGTTGATAACCCTGCCATCAAGGTTATTCATCAAGTCTTCAACGATGTTGGCTAAAGTTGCAGCAATAAAAGAATCATCGATGCCACAGTCGCCAGTGTCGGTAGCGTACCAGCCCCCGTTCGGGGCTACTGAGATCACCAGGGTATGAAACTCGTGATTGCCGTGGTGTTGGATATGTTCAGAAATAATGTCGGGCATTGGTGCCAATTTACGGAGTGTCGCGTCGTCCATGTGAGGCGCACCCCTCTGGGACTAGATGGTAACCAGAAATGGCAGAAACCATTCGGCACCAATCAGCGTGTGTTGCGTCAGCATTTTGCGGAGGGGGCAAGCCCCGAAAAGACCGTCTTTTTACGGCCAATCTACGGCCCTGTTCAGTCATTGATATGTTGTCCTTTATCAACCATGAATTTAATCATCTTTTCACGGGTTTCCGGCCCGATCTGTTCGATGATGCGGTCCATTTCATCCGTGGTAATATGGTCTTCACGATATTCGGCCATATGCACACGGCGAACAGCCTCACGAAGCATACGAAGCTCCTCGAAACTGAGTGTTGAAATAAAATGAGCCATGCCCTTTTATAAATCCTGCGATTCTGCCGTCAATTAGGCAAAAGCGTTTACTACATTGTGTCAGATTGTATTGGCTCGTTAGCCAACATTGTATCAACATAAGACACCATTTGTGGTTCATCCGAGGACGAAACAACACGAGACCTAGACTGTAAATTTGCTCTCGTTTGCGCAAAAATTACCTGATTTAAAAACCGTGCAAAAGAAGGCGCGGAAAATGCTAATTGAGTGCGTTTTGACCATTCTTTCAAAGTCTCAGCATTAAAAGAATGACCGCCTTCGACCGTAGGAATTAATACGCCCTCATCGATTAATTCACGCTTCCCCCGCTGCAATGAAGCCCTTGATATATTTGTCATTTTGGCAAGTTTCGTCAAATTAACGGGAACGCCAATCGAGTCTTGAGCAACATACGCATAAAACAACGTTCGCCGTGCGGCAGACTGCAAATAAAGGGGAAAGATTTTGGCGGTTGAGCTTTCGTTATTGGCAAAACATGCAAAGTCCAAATAGAACTCCGCAAACGCTTTGCACACCAACTCATGATCTAAACCTGTAGCCCTGTATATATGTTCTAACATGACACACCCTCGGTTATATTTTTGACACGCACAGTGTACTCAATTTCGCACATTACTGCAAAGGTGCAGATATTATTTTTTGACCATCGTGTGTGGAAAGGTGGTTATAGGTAGGTCAAGCGCCCGTTTTTAACCCCGCCCCCCTTTCCGTGCTGATAGTTGTTAAAGAGGGTACCGGGGGGTCTGTCGTTCTTATTTACGTTGTGCTTAGGATCACGCTAGTCCGATAGGTCTATGTTGACCACTAACTCACCACGTATGGCATGTGCGTGCTTCTCTACTGGCTTGTACCCTGCCCTGTCCAACACGTCCTGTGCTGCTTGTAGCCTCACGTAATCGCTCTTAGCCCCCTCCTGTAGATCACCGACCACACTCAACGCTTTTACTGCGCTGACTGAGATCCCGTCCTGTACACAGGTCGTTAGATACTCTTGTACTGCTGGTAACCGCAGAGTTCTGCTGGCTGCAACATGTGCGCTCTTAGCTGCATATCCTGCGATCACAGCTGCTTCTGTCTGGGTCGTGTT
>TARA_R100001594_G_scaffold46108_1_pt1 | contig 19126 bp, 13 predicted proteins | sample TARA_R100001594 | Tara Oceans TARA_R100001594 (sample SAMEA2622752) | marine metagenome | biome: marine biome (ENVO:00000447); feature: marine epipelagic mixed layer (ENVO:xxxxxxxxx); material: "saline water (ENVO:00002010), including plankton (ENVO:xxxxxxxx)" | depth 150 m | reverse complement strand
GTTGCAGAAGCAAGAAGTTTACTTACTGATTTAACTGGAGATACTATGGTTGATACAAAAAGAATACGTCAACTAACAAATAAAATTGATAAACTAATGGAGGATATAAATGTCACAAAAGAAAAAACTACATCTATCTAACTTGTCTACAGATGGGGAAAGAATGCAAAGGTCTTTATTGTCTCGTAAGGAGTTAAAAAAACCTTTTGATAGGAAATCTTATAATGATAGATATTCAAAAAAAGTAAAAGCTAATAAAGAGTTTTATTTAGGTTGGTTTAAAGGAGATTATGTAAATGATTAATACAGGAGCGTTTATGGCAGCAGAGAAATTAAGAGAATACCAAGGCAAGGATTTAAAAGAATTAAAGAAATTTGACATTGATTTTGACTTCGGAACAAAATACGAACAATCATTGGCAAATATACTTAAATTAGGTAAGGTAGAAGTTAAAACAGAAAGAGATAAATGGAATGAAACTAGGAATATTGCTATAGAGCTCTCTTGTAACGACAGTTTAAGTGGTTTAAACACTACAGAAGCTGATTATTGGGCTCATATTTTAACTTTGAATGATGATGTAAAAGGTATTATATTACTACCAGTGGAAAAGCTAAAAGAAATAGTAAAATTAAGTGTTCATGATGGCAACGGTAGAGTTGTCATGGGAGGAGACAATAATGCTAGTGAGATAGCATTAATTCCTTTAGGAGATTTAGCAGTTGCAATTTGAGAGAAACAAAAAGTATTTTGCTGAATTGAAAGAGGAAAAGAAAGATATGTGGGTAGCCCAGCATCCATTATTTATTAGTGGAAATAAAGGGCTATTCCCATATTTTGATACTAACAATAGACATGGTCTATTTTCCAAAAATCATAAAGGATTAATCATTAGAGATATAAAGGAGGAACCTAAATGGGATATTTAAATGACAAAGATTACAAAAAGATTAAGAATATCATAGAAACATTTATAGATACTCCAATTATTATTGATAATCTATTTAAATCACTTGTTTTATTTTTAAACACTAAGAATAAAGTAGAAATTCAGCAAGAAACTGAATATACAACAGGTGTTAATGATAGCGAAGCTACAGCGAGAGTAAGAAAAGTAATGAATGAAGCTGATATAGCTTTAGATAAATTTTCAGATAAAACTTTAGATGAGTGTAAAAGATTCAGAAAGAATAGTAAAGTTTCTTGCTGAAAAAGAATATGCTAAGTGTAAGATATGCGGAACAACTAAAGTTCAAGCATTGTACACTTACAGAAGTGCTCAATTTGTGAGCGATTATATACCTCCTACTTTAAGCCCAGTATGTAGAAAATGTGTTTATAAGGAAGTGTATGGTACTAAAAATATGAACAAAAAAATGAAGGAGAGAACCTTAGATGGCGAACTTTAAAAAGAAACCTACTGTTAAAGAAGTAGCAAATGTTACTATTGAACTTAATAATAAAATTAATGATTTAGTAAAAGCTATAGAAGATGCTTTTTCAGTAATTAGGCAATTAGATGCAATTGTAGGAATGTATGTAGAATTTAATAAAGATGGGAAAGAATTTAATGAATACATTCTTAAAAAAAGAGAGGAACTGGGTAAAGAAAATGACGCAAAAGCAAATGCAGAAGCTGATAAACCGAATCTTCAAGGAGATACAGACGGTGAGAGCAGCGGGTCAGAAGGAGTACGCGAGAAAGAATAATAACGCTTTTGCTAATTTTGAAAGAGTTGGTAAAAACTTAGATTTATCTCGTGAAGATGTACTCTTAGTATATCTTTTAAAGCATATAGATGGTATATGTTCATTTGTCAAAGGGCATAAATCGCAAAGAGAAGATGTTAGAGGAAGAATTACTGACGCTATTGTGTATCTTTGTCTTTTATGGGGAATGGTAGAACATGATTAAATGCCCTGTATGTAAAGAATTAATAGGGCCTAGTGCACCTGTTTATAAAGTATCAAGGGGTTTTATTGATAGTGAAGGAATATTTTATGCTGATGTAGAAGTTATATATCATCAAGAATGCTCTGATTTGATAGAACCCTATACGGTACTAGAAGAAGATTTAAAGAATAGCTAAATTCTTTTAGTAGTAATAAGTTTTAAAGCCTTCAATGCAATCTTAGCAGCTTTACTCATCTTTTTAGGCTTATTCCAACCTTTTCTTGGTTTAATTTTTTCCTTTAATTTATCTAATTTCGCTTTATCTTGAAATTGTTTTCTAGGAACATCAGTTTTTGTATAAGGCTTTACAGTAGCAGCTGGAAGATTTCTTGATTTACCATAAGTTTTAGTTTTTGAACCTTTTTTACGCCCTACTCCCATTTTATGCTTATATCTAAATTCAGTAACTACAGCTCCTCTATGTACCCCAAGTTTTCTAGGAAATTCTCCAGCTAAAGCTATTCTGGCTTTATGCCATAATCCAGAAGATTTTTCACCTGCAGATGCATAGCTAGTAATATCAAATCCATCAGTTATAGTTTTATGAAAACCCTTTTTAAATGGCCTAAAATGTGTTCTTTGAGTATGGCCTCCTAAAACATATTCTTTTACTGGATTTAATATACCTCTTCCACGCGTATAATGTGGAACATATTTAGCTACATATCCATTTCCTTCTTTAATTAATGTTATAGGATTTCCAGTATCTACAATTCTATTTCCTACTTTTACAGAACCATTTCTAGCATAGCTCATTGCTAATGAAATATTATTATCTTTTAAAGCATTAGTTATTAATCTTAATCTAGGGTCACCTGTAGATGCAGCTCTTAATTTTTTAATCATAAATTTATCTTCTGAAACATCTAGTACAGGATAAGCTGATTTTAAACTAAATCCTTTATTTTGTAATGCTTTTGCAACATCTAAATCATGTAATTGAGGCTTTGTATTATCTATAAATACTCCTCCATGTTTAAAATTAATTCTATTTTTAAATATCTTTTCCTTTATAGCAGAAGCCATTCTTCTTTCAGGCAAATTATCCACTAAATTAAGGTATGTATCTTTGATATTTTTAGGGACACCTCTTCCTTGACTTCTTAAAGTACTCATATGATTTTCTAGCATTTGTATAGAAGATTCAGCAGCTTTTAATTCAACAGGATTTCCTGATGCAAAAGCAGATTTTATTAGTTCAACAGGCATTTTAGCTATATTTGCTCCACTTGCTTGGAATAAATTATTCATATATTGAGCTATTTTAGAGGGAGATTTATAAGAACCAGGAACATTTCCAAAGCCAAAAGTATCAACACCTCTTGAAGCTGCAGTTTTTAATCCTTTATAAGTTCCATATGCTCCTAAAGCTCCTAAAGAAGCTTTGCTAATTAAACCGAGATTTTCACTAGGATTTATAAAGGAATCAGATTTAGTATAATCAATATCTAATGTATTTTCAAATGGTTGTCTATAATAATCATCATCAATTGTAGCTGGTTCAAATTCAGTATATTCTTCTATAGCCATTAAAAACCTACTTTCGGTTGTTTATATCTAGTACCTTCTTCAATAGCTTTTTCTTTTTTCTTTCTTTGTCTAGCTAAATCCATAACAGGCATACCTGTAAATTTCTCCATAATTCTCATAGGATTATCAATTAATCCTTGTTCAGGTTGGAATATATCTCTTCCTAATCTTCCAAAAGGAAGAGCAGTCCATAAATAATAATCTGTAAATTTACCATAATCATCATCAATCCATTGTCTTAATCCTGATATAGGGAATCTTGCTACAGGAGGAGTAACAAGCTGTAATGGAGCTACTTTAGAAGGCCACATTCCAAAGAATGCTTTATTTCTTTCCTTTTCATCGCCAAATAACCACTCAGATGTATCTTGGAACCAATTCCATGGAGATGGTAATGCATTGTCAAATAAACTAAATGCAAACATATTAGCTAATGCTACTACAAATAAGTCAGCAGTCATAGTTCTTCTATATCTTTCAAAAGCTTCAGAACCTGGCTTAAATCCATATCTTTTTGCTTGTCTTATGATATCATTACGAAAACGGGCACTATTCCAAGCGAAAAGCTGAAACCTAGACATAACCTTACCTAGAGCAGTTCTTGCGAACATTGGCCTAAATGGAGCCTCATATAGGAATTGTGTAGCTTTTACACCTTTTTTAGCCATTTCTATTAAGAATGGATGATTAGGGTCTTTTATAGCACCTCCAAACCTTTCCCAAGCTCTTACATAATGAGCCATAAATGCATCTCTTCTTAACATTCTTTCTGGTACTTCCATAAATTTAGATGCTTTCCTAACAATATTATCTCCAAGACCATACTTTTTACCTACTGATAAAATATCCTTTCTAGCAATAGGGTCTTTAGAATTTATCTTAGAAGCAAGCTCACCTATAAATTTCTGAACCTTTGCTTGATTAACTTCTTTTCCAAGTCCTAATTCATGGACAAGAAACTCTGGAACAACACCTTTTTTGATAACCCATTGTTGCACATCTTGCATACTATTCCATTCAGGATTAATTCTTTGTAAATATTTAATACTTTTTGCTTTTACAAGAGCGGGTATACCTGCTGATTGAATAGTATGAACACTACCACCAAATATATTTGTAACAGATGATTTTGGATGTGCTAATAGAGACATTAATTCAAACTTAGCTTCCATATTTGACCAATTTCTTATATCTTGAAATGTAAATTCTTGCAATTCTTTAGGTAATTCACTTTTTCTTATACCTAATCTTTCTCTCATTTTATTCATTCTATCTAAAACTTTACTATCTGCCCACCAAGCATAAGGAGTACCTTTTAACTTCATAAGTGGGTCATTATATATAGCTTCTGGTATAACATCTGGATTACCCATAGCTCCCTGAGCATATAATTTAAAGAATTTTTGCCATCTACCAGCTAATTCAGGACCAAATTTATGAGACATTCTATTCCAAGCATCGTCTAATACTTTTCTTGACATTATTTGGGATATTTGTCTATAGTAGGTATTAGATAAATTCCTAGAATAAGCATTCATTACAGACATATCTTTAGCCCATCCGCCTATATGTCCCTTTCTTGACATCATTGAGCCAAATCTAATATTACTATCAGTCCATTTAATTTTTTGTTTTTTCTCTTTTTTAATTTGAGCTAAATCTTTTAATCCTTGCTTATAATCTAATTGGTCGATTTTATCCCAATCTTGCATATCTTGAAATTCCCAATCACCTGATAATGTTTTATGTCTTAATAATATATTCTTTCTAGCATTAGCCTTTTCTTCAGGTGTCATAGTAGGGTCTTTTGCAATTCTATCTAAAGCTTCTTTCATAGATTTTTCAGCAGTTCTTCTGCTGAAGAACATATGAGGCCAATATGATTCACTTAAATCACCAGTTTTTGTAATTTTAAACTGCTCAAATGCTTTACTATGAGGACCAGCTAATTCAGCCATCATAGAACGAGCTATATGTCTCATTCCATCAATACCTATATTCATAGGAATATCATCTCCTCTTTCAAGAGCTTTTCCCATATCTTTAACGAATTTTTTCCAATTCATTATAGGCTGAGTTCTTTCTTTGTCAAAGAACCTTCCAGTAGTGTACTTATTAAATGCTTTTTCATCTCCACTTATAATCTTATGCCATTCTTTAAATGTTTCAGTTTGTTTTTCCTTTACACCAGTTAATTCTTTAGATTTGTTACCTCTAACTATTTCTAATCCTGTAGCTGTAATTCTATTTCCTTTGTCATTTGTCAAAGTAAATTCTTTATTTTGAACATCTTTCCATTTTAAGCCAAATTCTGATTCAATTTCCTGTAAGGATTTATCATAATTTAATTTCTGACTCTTTTTATATGACTCTGATTCTTTAGAACCTGATATAATATCCTTTACTCCAAGTTCTCTTTCATATACACCTACCTGAAATAAAAAATCACCTTCTTTCAATTCCCTTAAATTTAAAAACTTAGCTTCTGTTTCCTTAGCTATTTCAGTAGATTTACCAGTACCAAGTTCATTAGCTTTATGTATCCAATTTTGCATAACTTCTAAGAAATAAGTAGGTTTTCTTATAATACCTTTTTTAACAGTACCATCTTTAGTTGCATAGTACCCTTCTTTTTTAAGAAATTTAATATCATATGACATCATCTCTCTATTAACAGATTCAGGGAACATAGCATAATATCTTCTTTCTATTTCAGGATTCTTTTTACGCCATAACTTTTGAAAAACACTACCGCTTTGAACTTCTTCAAGATAATTATTTACTATTTCAAAATCTTGTTTATTCATAGCATTTAAATCTTTACCTTTACCAGCTACTTTGTCTAAAATACCCCTTAATACTTCATTAAGATTATTACCTATCTTATTATTATACTTCTTTAAATTAGTAGCCAAACGAACTATTAAATCTTTATCTGCTCTAGTTAAATCAGCTTTTTTAACACCAGCATATCCTTCATTTGTTAAAGCTCCTTCTACTAATGCATCTACTTCATATTTTTCTATTACACTATTTTCTTTAATAGATTCTTCCATAGCTTTTGTTTCAGCTTCTACTTCTTTTTTAGTAGGTTCTTTCCAAGTCTTTCCAAAAGCCTTACTCATTGACCTTAAATGGTCTCTTATAGCCTTATCACTTATCTCTTGAGAATTATAACCTAATCTAGATAATCTTGTATCAGAGGCTTTATCTATAGCTTCTTTAATAACATCTCTACTTACTAAATCAAATTTAGCATCAGGTAATTGTTCTAATAACTTATTTAATTTAGACAAATCATTCCTTCTATAAGTACCTATCATTAAATGGTCAAATAATTCTTTTTCAGGTTCGGATAATTTAAGTTTATAATCTGCTATTTTTTTATCAATTTGCATTTGGTCCCATGCAAGAGACCTTTTATCTCCAGCTAAATCAGATTTCTTAACTTTTAATCCTAAATTTTTACTAAGCATATCTGCAAGTTCTTTATTAATTCTAAAAGTTTCAGTCCCTACATAAGCGCTATAGTCTAGTTCTCTTCTTTCTTTGACATTTAAATAACTTCTTGCCTTTAATCTTTCAACTTCATTAGCAATTTTCTTGATTTTTTTACCATCAAGCTTATAAGTATCTTTAATTCTTTTTATATTCAGAAGAGTAGCCATATCTGCTAAATCATTAGACAAATAATCCTCTCCTTCTCTAGCTATTCTATCTAAAGCTTCTCTTTTTAATTTGACATCATTTTTAAGCTCATCTCTATTATATTTTAATCGTAATTTATTTCCAAAAGTAGTTCCTTTAATTACCTTAAGGAAATTAATTAAATCTCCTTGAGCTAATTGCTGTCTTATATATCTATTATATAGTTTATTTTCTACTACAGTTTCTACATGTCTGTTATAAGGCACTTTAAATGAAGCTCTTCCCATAAGAGGTTTCATCCAATCTAATTCTTTCTTAGCCATATCACTAATACTATCATATAGTTTCTTTAAATTAGCAGATTTTTCTTGCCCATTTTTACCTGCTATTCTATGATATAAATTATCACTCCAATCAGTACCTTGTAAAGTATTAACCATTTTAGGAAGTATAGTATTCATTTGCTGAACAGTTAAATCAGATATTCTACTAGCATTTTCATTTACTTCATCCATAGTAAATCGTCTATTTTGCTCATAGTTTCTACCAAAATAAGCTCTATTCATATCTCTATAACTACCAAATAACCCTTTTTTTAACTGTGAGGGCTTTAACTTCATTTTAGTTTCTTTGCCTTTAGAATTTAATACTTTAACATTAAAATAAGAATCATGTAGCTTTTGAAAAAATACATCCATACTCTTTAATCCTGCTTCATCAAGAGGGTCAGATGCAAAAGCTATTTGAGCTCTTGTCATATCTCTTTGTCTTTGTCTTTCACTTTTAGATACCTTTGGAGTTCTAACTACTTTATACCATTCAAATTTATTTGTCTTTGGATTTTTAAGTCTAATAGAATACGATTCTTTTTTACCATCAGCTGCCATTAATGAACTATACATAGATTTCATTACTTGTCCTTGAGATACAGCGATTCCAAGCATATTTCTACCTTGAGTAGCACCTTCTGATGCTTTTAATCTAGAATATGGAGAATAATATAAGGCTTTACTTTTCTTTAATGGATTATTAGGGTCAGCCCCTTCTGTTAATTCTTCTCTAAACCCAGCTTTATTATCTTTAATATCTTTAGTTTTAGGGTCAACAAATTCAAATTTCTGGTCATGAATAGCATCTTTCCAGGACTTCTTCATACCAAAACCTTCTCCATTTTCCTTTCTACCACCAAAATAGACAAATGCTTCATCACCATCTAAATCAGCGCCACCTAAAGCTCTCATAGTTCTAGAGTGCATTAATATACCATGACCTTGTCTACCTGAGAATCCTTTAAAATTTAATCTATGAGCACCAGATATACTATCCATAGGAACTCTTAATACAACAGCTTCAAATACAGATTCAGTAAATTTCTTATCAGCAGGACTAAGCTTAATCTTTTTATTATTATAAGCATCCCATAATCTCCCTAATGTAGTGCTTTTACCATTTGGCATTTTAATTTTAGTATCTCTATAAGCATTGTCAAGATAAAATATAGAATCATCTTTATTTAATTCAGGGAATTTTTCTTGCATAAATTTATCATATGGTCTTATTCTAGCAACAGCAGAATTATCTACTTCAGGTCTTGTTACTGACTTAACAAAATAATTATGTAAAACAGCTTGTTTATAAGGAGCAATAAATTTATGCATATATCCAGAATAACCTGTATCTCCCTGTAAAGCCATTTCTTCACCAACTATAGAAACATTTCTTAATAGTTTATCTACAGGACCTATAGAGCTTTGTAAGTCTTTTAAAGTTTGGAATCTTTCTTCAGCAGTAATATTACCTGCTCTATAATCTGCTTCTACATCTTTTTCTACAACTCTTAACATTCTTTGTAATGCTTTTTCAGCAAATAATTCAGCTCCTGGAGTTCTTAAAGCAGATGTTAACTCACTTGTTCCTATCTTTTCTAAGTTTTCTAATAAATAATCTAACTTTCTATGGTCTAAAGTCTTTATATAGCTTTCTAATTCTGCATTAATAGTTGCATCTCCATCATATTTCTTTTGTATGATTTCTTTATGTATATCATCTATTACAGACTTCTTTATTGTTTTATGACCAAATTGATGTAGATTAGTAAATAATTGCTTAACCCATATTTGTTTTTGAGTCATATGATGGTCATTAATAACTGATGTGCTATACTTGACATTTCCTGGGTCTAATTCATATATAGGTGTCTTACCTATATCTAATTTCTTATTTTTAACATTATAATCCCCTACTACTCTAGTACCTGTTTGTTTAGCAGCTGAAGTCATAATCATCATATGCAATCCCTTTTTCTGCATTTCAGCAGTAGCAGTCTTACCAGCAGCATGCATCATATATTTACCAAGTAATGCTCCATGCTCAGAGCTAGGGTCTATAATAAATGATTTGTTTTGTCCTGATACAGGATGTCCTGCATCTTTATTAACAGCATCTATAACATCATCTCTGACTATAATAGCTCCATCAACATGTTCAGGAAGCTCTGTGTTTAAAGCTTTTAAAGTAGATTTCTTTAATTTTTTAGGGTCATTAACTAAAATGTAATTATAATTACCTTCTTTAGACAAATCATTTAATTCTGTTTTAATAAAGTCTTTATTACCACCATAGCCATTAGTCATCCATATTTGAGCTCTTTTATTATAAGCTATAGCACTAGGAATAAAACCAGGACCTAATATTTTCTTTATATTAGCTGGAGTATTATTGAAACCATTTAATGCTAAATCATACATAATATTAGAGTGCAGCATTTTATCAAATTCTTTTGGAGTAATTCCATACTCTTTTTCAGCACTTTTTCTATCTTTTGAAAGCAATGTAGTTGCTTGCTTATCAAGCTTTCTTAATTCTGTTCTTACTTTAGTTAAGTCTGATTTAAGCTTTGTTTTAGATACTTTTTCTGTTGTGGGGTGTAATTTGACAAAAACAATCCTTCCTTTGTCGCCTTGACCACCAAGAGGATACATACCACGCTTAGCCATTTGGCCAATAACTCTTTTCTTAATTTCATTAGCGTCTCTTTTAGGGTTATTAGATTTTGTTTGATATTTATAAAAATCTTCTAATTTATCTAAAGGAATATCATTTAGCATTCCTCTTTTATTTGTCTTTGAAATTGAGTCAAATATAACTAATGAGCTTTCCTCTCCTGATTTTAACTTGCCACCTTCAGCTAAGTAAACTTCTTCTATTAGTTTAGGAGCTTCCATTTGAACTAATGATTTCCCAGACAAAGAAACTGGTCTAGATGATTTTGTAAATGTTATAGCTTTTCCATCAAATGTTCTTACATAGGTAACCTGCTTACCAAGATTAAGTTCAGTCATCCATCTTTTTATTTGTCTTGTGCCTTCTTCTGATATCTTAGTATTTAAAGCATCTTCTATTTCCTTAATAGTTTCAGCTACTTTAACATTTTTATTCCCTCTTTCAACATTATTCCTAACAGCTTTTTCAACTGTTAATCCATAATTAAGAATAGCATCTCTTTTATTATCTGAATCTTTCCATAAATCTTTTAAATACTGTGTAGCAAAATGCTCTCCTTTTTTCATAAGAGGAAAATCAGAAGCTGTCATACCAGTATCAATATCATTATGTATTCTACCTGTAACTTCATCTTTCCATTGAGTAGGTTCTAATTTAGTATGCTCTTTACGTAACTTTTTCCATTCGCTTAATAATTTCTTTTCATCTTTTAATTCTTTATTAAGTTCTTTTAATCTTTTAGCATCAGGCTTTTGGCTAATAGCTTTTTTAGTTAACTTAATACCATCTTCAACAGCTTTAATTTCTTTATTAATATTTTCTAAATTCTTAGCTGTTTTAGGATGATACTCTTTTACTTTATCTTCAGGAAGAGCTCCTTTAGCTTTAGATACTCTTAAAGGTTTATCTCCAAATGATTTTTCTGCAACATCTTCTATAGCTCTTTTGCCTGAAACTGTAAGTTTTCTAGTACCTATAAGAGCAGGATTTCTAGTTAATTTAGGAGCTTCTAATATAGGAGTAAATCTATTAGCATCTTTATTCCATTTAAACCAACTATCTTGTTTTTGGTCAAATACATATATTTTTTGCAATCCTTTATCAAGACCCATTTGAACAGCCCATCCTGTACCACCTTTAACAGTTCTACCATTTAATGTAGCTTTATCTCCCTTTTGAGTAGTTTCTATTTCACCTACAGCTACTACACTATTAGCATTCTTTACTTGATGTGCATTTCTAAGGAATATCTCTTGATTTTCTTTAGTTATATTTCTTTGTAATGTTTGATTAGCTTTATCAACTATATGTCCTAATTCATATAATTCTTTTTCACCTAGGTCTCTTCTAATTCCTTTAACTTTCCTAGCTTCGTAACCTTTGCCCATTTTCTTTGTCAAATAATGAACTACAGGGACACCGTAATTTTGCATTACTCTACCCCATGCAGTATCAGCACCTTTAGCACCACCAGATGTAGCTATATTAATTTCACCATGAGCTTTCTTTCTAGTAGGAGTACGAACACCTTGTCTTACTGCACTTAAAACTTTATAACCAGTAGTATCAGTTTCTTCTTTAGGAATTTCTTTAAGTATTCCTAATTCATCCATTAATTTATGAGCTCTACCACGGTTCTCTACAGGGTCTCCATATTGCTCTTTAAATATTTTATTAGTTTCTTTTTGGACTATTTCAGATTCTTTAGTGAATCCTTCAATTCTTTCAGGGTTTCTCTCTATTTCAAATTTGACATCTGTTTCAGCTTGCTTATTACCTTTTTGCATATACTTCATAGCTCTAGCTCTATACCAAGGCATTTCCTTGCCTCCGAAGTAAGCACCAGCTAAGTATTCGTATATTTGTTCAGGAGTAGTAGCACCTCTATATGTTGTAGGTAATCCCATAAACAAAGAACCAGAGAGAGCTCTTAATGCTTTGTCACCTGTTGTAGTACCAGGTATTATATTACCTATACCTCTAAATACACCACCTGCAGCAGCTCCTCCTACAAAACTATGCATCATTTGGTCTACACCATCCCATACAGAAGATATAGAACTAGCAACTCCTAAATGAAATGCTCCTTCAGCTATATGTTTAGCTTTGTCAGCAAGCATAAAATCACTAGCAGTATTAATAGCTTTGAATCTACCACCTTGACTAGCTTTTAAAGCAGGTTTAATCATCTTTTTAGCAGCTTTAGTAACAGCATCAGCTCCAAGCATTGGTATAGATTTAAGAGCTGAAGCTCCTCTAGCCATACTTACTAATCCTAATGCTTTTAATGGAGCAGACATTAAACCAGGTACGAAACCTGCTAAATGACCTATATTACGTATTACTGCTTCATATTCATTATCAGGTGGGTCTGCTATCCTAAGAGTAGTAAAACCTTCAAAAAAGCCCCCTGCTGCTTGTTTAACAGCATCTAGTATACCAAATTCACCTTCATAAAAGGGGATATTATAGTAACCAGCATGGTTTCTTAGAATTTCTATATTGTAATTTGAGGGATTATTCTTATAATCTTTAAGAAATATACGTGTTTGGTCTTTAGTGTAAGACGGTTGCCAAGGTTGTTCTTGAGCTACTTGCTGTTGAGGTGCTTGCTGTATAGCCACATTAATCGGCTAAATCTTTTATAATACTATATACTATAGCAACATCACTTGCTAATAAAGCACCAGCTGCTAGCGCTCCAACACCAGGAGCTAATTGCATAACTCCACCTAATCCGAATTTAGCCATAAATTTAATTGCTCCTTTCCATCCTAATTTTTTAGCAACCATTCTCATAACTTTATTAGAGCCATGTTTATCTATAGCTCTTTTAAGTATATTACCTGTTGCTTTTCCAACTTTAGAATTTGCAGTAGTAACCTTTTTAGTGGCATCTTTAACAGATTTATGTAATAATTTTCCGTCTTTAGTAGCTTTAAAATTCTTTCCCTTATAAGCTTTTTCAGCCTTATTAAATTTATTTTGAGCTTTAGTTAATGCTGATTTAGAAGATATTAATTGTTTCTTGGCAACTTTATTAGCTTTACTAGCAGCCTTCCCTCCTAATCCTTCTTTTTCTGCTACCTTAGTTAAATTACGAAACTGGCTTGTTGATAAATTGGGACCTTTGCCTCTCATCTTATATGCTTTATAACCCTGTTTTCCAGCTTGATAACCTCCATATGCACCTAATCCTAATGCACCAGCTGTACCGCCAACTTTAAGGGCTCCCATGCCACCACCTTTAGTAAAACCTTTTCTACTAGCCCATTGTCTCAAAGTTTGGTCAGGAATAGCCCACTCTCTTAATTTAGTATTCATATCGTTAGGGTTATTAGGGTCTGCTTGGAAATTGTCTAATATAAATTTTGATAAACCTCTTTCTTGAATCCAATCTTTCATATCATCGTCAGACAAATGTTCAAGTTGATACTTTTCAAAAATCTTTTTACCTATCATAGGAGCAACAAAACTCATTTCTTGATTATAAGCATCTATATAATCAGAAGCACCCATTAAACCCTTTTTTTCAGCACGTTTAGCGAACCATTTACCTTTTCCACTATATTCATCTTTATGGCCTTCTCTACCAGCTTTTACTATATTTTTATAATCTACATAGTTTGAAGCTGCATCTTTATATGTAGATTGCCCACTTTCATCTAGCAAAGAAAATGAATCTATATCTTCTTCTCCAGTAGCTATGTCCATGTAATCACTAGTAGATGATTTAATATCTTTTTTTCTATGCTGAGCAAATCTTTCTTGGAAATTAGGAATACTTCCCAATATACCACCTAAAGTTCCTCCTGCTACAGCACCAGCTTGAGCTTGTGTCTGAGGATTTCCTCCATAATTACTCGCATATCCACTAAAATCTATTGCCATATTATATTCTTATCCTTTTAACTATTACCGCCACCGCCACCGCCACCTATACCACCAGTGAAAGCTGATACAGCAGTGCCTAATAAACCAGTAGCAAAGTTCATTCTACCTTGTCTTTTTGCATTATGAGCATTAATAGATTGCACATAAGCATTAGCTTCATTTTCATTTAATCCTTGTTGCATTTGGGTAATTCCCATCATGCCACCTAAACCTTGACTATATTGTTGTTGTAGAAAATCAAGTTCTCTACCTTGTAAACTTCCAAGAGAATTATTCATAGCCATTCTAGCTTGCATCATAGCTTGTGCTGGAGATACATTTCTCATGGCTCCTATTTTTTGAACTTGCTGACCTATTTGAGCTCCTTGGGTTTGAGCTTGTTGCTGCATATGTCTAATCATACCCTGATTCATTTCAGAATTAGGGTCCATTAATCCTTCATAACCAGCTAAAGTTTTATCAAGCAAATTCTGTGTAGGTTGCATATAACCCTTTAGCTTATTTAAATCTAAAGATTTTCTTTTGCCAAATAACTTATCACTTAACCAACCCATTAAATCTCTCCTGAATACTTTGTTATAATATACATATATTTCTCCTTATAAAACAACATATTTATCTTATTATCCCTGTTTTCCAAATTAAAATTCTTAAATACCCATCAGCAACAGACTCCCAGCCATAATCGTCAAATGGGACTTTATATATACTAGCAATATATTCATATGCAGTACCAATAGAAATTGTATTTTCATTATGCATTTGTATAGTAATTCCCGTATCCTTTTGGCCAGCACCTAAATCTGCTGCACTCCAAGCTTCTGCTATACCTGTATGACTAAGATTGAAAATATTATGACTATCTGTTTTAAAATAAACTTGTATCAGGAGTATTTTAGAACCAAGATTATGTTTATATGTATATGTACTGTTCTTCGTTACATCTTTCCACCCACTATCATAATGTGGTTTTAGTACAGGTGCTTGCCATCCATCCTTACTTTTAATCTGTAAACTATAATCCTTACCACCATCACTACCTATATTTATTGATTGAATATCTCCTGATTTACCTTCAGTTTCTTTTCTTTCATCTTCTACTGATTGATTAACAGCTTTAACTAATTTATTAAAGTTCTTTTCTATGTCTTGTAAGCTTTTTTGAACATCTTCAAAAGATTGAACTTTAGTTTGTATCTTTACATTATCTGCCATTATTTAACTGCTCTTAATCTATATATAATACCTATAGAATCAATAGGCTCAGTCATATCTTCTATTTTAAATTGCATCCATCTACCTTTTCTATTACTACCAGATAGTTTATAAGATGCATTATTAGTACTATCTTCACTAAAAGTCACATCTGAAGAACTCATACTTCCTTGATTAGTATTTATCAATAATCTATCGCTACTTTCTTTATAGCTTCCTCCTAGAGAAAGATTTGTATCTGTTCCATTAATTTTAATCTTATTAAATACTTTTAAGACAGAATCAACTTCAGCGTTTATTTTTTTACTTATCCATGTATAAGGCTTTTTAGTTGAGCCACCTCTAACTTCAAATATATTTGAATCTATAGGCAAGAAAACCTTACCTGATTGGCCTGTAAATGGTTTACCAACCTTAACATCATTATCTATTTCCCATAAATCCCATCTTTTATTAGGAATATTAAAAGACCAGAAATAATAACTTTTAATGCTATCTAATTGATTACTGCTATTAGTAGTATAATCATCATATTCTAATAAGAATAAAATAGACTGCATATTATTGTCAAATACAACTAAAGGAGCTTTAGAATCATCTTTTGAAAATACATTATCCCAACTTAGATTATTTATATTATCAGTTCCTGCAAATTTAGTTACTCCTGAAACATCACCTCCTCTATATATAGGATTAGATATTTTAGTTGGAGTTGTTCCATTATGCATATAAGCTCCATTAGAATCTGCAAAAAACATTCCATATTCAGTAACTACCCAGCTCTGATGACTTGAACATCCAATACCTTCAAATATATCCTCAATAACTAAAGTCTCTTGATTTACCCTATATATATTATATTTGTCAAATACATATAATCTTCCCATAAAATTAGCCATGGCAGTAGGAGTAGACTTAAGTTGTAAAGTATCATTAACATAATCAAAAGTACTAAATCTTCCAGGTTTAGACCTAAATATTAAGTTAGCTGCATTATCTATTTTACTATGAGAACATTTTCCTGCAAATAAATATCCATCTATTTCAGCTGAAATACCATATTTAACAGAGATATTATCTAAAAGTTCACTTAACCCTGTTCTAGACTCATAAGTAGCTCCTAATGTCCCCGTATCTATAACTGTTTGAGTATATAGTTCATTATCACCATCCCATGCCCAAGTGGTATCAGTAGGTAATTCTTTGACAAGTTTAAATAAATTATTAGGATTATCTCTTCTATATATACATACATGAGATAATCTCATACTAAATTTCATTAAGGATACTTTTATTTGCACACTATACATATCATTGTCATTAGTAAATATAGTTGTAGTTGCAGACAATAAACCTTCTTGATAGCCATCATATATATAAGATACTTTATATTCATAATCAGCATTAGCTTGAAAATAACCACTTGAATCTGTAGGTGTGTTTGCTGAAACTTCAATTCCTGCTTGAACTTCTAAATCATCTTGCATTAAAAATCTGTCTTTATCATCCGATGAATCCATTCTTATAACATTTCCATCTTCCTGACCTTTATCCCAAGAGCTCATACCACTTCTCATTTCTCCCATTCTAAAAGAACCTGACCTTGTAGCTAAAAACATTTCATAATAATTTGAATATAAATCACCTGGTGCATTAGTATGAGTTTCGTTCCATACCTGTATTTCATTGTCATCTTTATCATCAATTACATAAATACCATCTTGTGCTGCAACAGAATCACTTTTATATGTTAAAGTTTCACCTTGTTGTATAGTATGTCCACTTCCTACATTTAAATCTATTTCGTCTCCATTATCAGCAACTGCACTAACAGGATAAGTTCTTAACTTTCTCATATCTAAACCACCAAAAGTAGTTAATGCTGTAGGATTAGTCATAGGCAAATAATAAGGATTAGATACAGCTGAAGTTCCCTTTCTTGATGAGAAGTCTTTAGGTCTAACTGCAGCTGTTATAGAACCAGTAGTATCAGGAGCAAGACCTATAACAAATTTATTTGGAGTGTTTATATCTGTTATTTTCCATGTTCCTAAATATTCACTAGCAGAAGAAGCGTAAATATCAATAAAATCATTCTTAATAAAATTATGTTTCATACTACATGTAAAAATTGTTTTAGTTCCTCCACTATAAGATGCTGCATTTGTAATAGGTGTTCCAAAATCTCTATATATATCTCCCTTTCCATTAGCACTAAAGAGTTCATTATAATCATTTAATATAAAGCCACTTGCTGGTAAATTAGTTTCACCATGTGATACTTGACTCATTAATCTTACAGAGGCAGTACATACATTTTGATGAGCCCAAACATAATATAAAGAATTACTATCAGGCTTAGTTTTAAAAGGATAATGAACTTTAAGAAAATGGTAAGTACCTGAAGAAGAAGATGCTAAAATATATCTTGTCTCTGACATTCCAGTTGCAGCATCTACAATAGTTATGCAAGTTCCTGCCCATACATTTTGTTCTTTATAATAAGTTCCACCTATAGCTGTTTGACCGCTTCCTTTTCCAAATAAAATTCTACTACTATCACTATGTTTTATTGCAACAACAGGATGAACATCAGCCCCTGTTCTATGCATACTAGTAGAAGCAGTGGTATAATAATATTGTACATAACCTGCAAATATAGCTCTATTAATTCTTTCTTCATTATATGTATGAGTATTAAAAGGTCCCGCAATGTCATTAAGTGGCTTTGAAATAGTATCATCTGGAGCCATTATATCTAAGTCACATATATAAACTCTAGTTCTACTACTACTATGAGTGTCAAATAAAAACATTCTATTAGTTAAATGGTTATCATAATTTCCTGCAGTTGTACCTGAAGAACTATGTAATTTACTTCCATTTTTTACATGATAATTAGCTTCAGGAAAAGAAGTCATATCAACAACAGTACTATCATGAATTGCCAAATCCTGCATAGCTTGCGTACTATATTTACTAAAAGGTCTTAATAAATAGCCAGCTCTATAGTTTAATCTTTCTATATTAAATAAAATACCAGGAGAAGATACTGCAAAAGCTGAAGGAGCATTAGCATCATGTCCATAACAAGTAGGCGGTGTATACCATTTTTTAGCATAATGTCCAGCTGCATTACTTTTTCCAGATTTAAATACATTATTTGTCGTCTTTTGATTTTCAGGATAAGCATAATGAAATATCCTATATCCTGTAGTACCATCTTTTACATTATTTGCAGGTATACTTCTTCCAGGTATAGCTGTTGTCCCTCTCTGAACTTTATATTCATGGGCATTGCTTTGCCATTTATAACCTTTTCTTATAGCTCCACAAGGAGCAGCTTCGAATGGAAATAAATATGCTGTACCATGTGTATTGCTTTGCCATTTTATACTAGTTATAACCGTACTAGAATTAACTACATCAACAACATATCCAGCTATAGTATATACAGTTCCATTGTAAGTTGATTTTAATCCTCCATTTGCAGAACTTGTAGTTTGTATTGTAAATGTAGTTCCAGCTTTAAATTCATAGCTTCTAGCTGGAGAAAATGTTATTTTCAATAAATGATTTCCAGATTGACCATAATTTGATTCTTTTGAAAACGAAGTAACAGTATAATATGAATATAATTCATAATCACCCCAATGAACATCTGAAGCAGTCCATAAAAATCTATCAGCATACATATCTTCTGGAGCATCTTTTTGTTTAGCAAATCTATCTGCTCTACGCCTACCTCCACTATAATGGTCATCATCTGGGTCATAGGCTCCACTTCTTCCCCAATGCCTTACCCAAGGCAATGTAGATGCGCCTAATAAACCAACGGCATGAGAACAAACTGTTTGATGATAATGTCCATAAGGACCTGA
>TARA_R100001594_G_scaffold116052_1_pt1 | contig 19152 bp, 14 predicted proteins | sample TARA_R100001594 | Tara Oceans TARA_R100001594 (sample SAMEA2622752) | marine metagenome | biome: marine biome (ENVO:00000447); feature: marine epipelagic mixed layer (ENVO:xxxxxxxxx); material: "saline water (ENVO:00002010), including plankton (ENVO:xxxxxxxx)" | depth 150 m | reverse complement strand
ACCTTCGGAAGCTCTGGCGGATTATAACCCGTGTCAACGCTAACTACGCCTCCAATGGCTGGCCATGCGCCGACATTGTTTTCTTCAAAACGCATTCGCATCGGGTTGCCAAGATCGGGGCAAGGCAATAAAGAACACTTTTTTGCTAGTTCAGATAAAACCCTACCAGCCGTAACGTTGTTCCAATTAAAGTACGGGTACTGATCTTTAGGAAAGTTTGCTGTATCAATAGCGGGTGCTTGCGCACCTAATGTAATTTGAATATCATCGGCTACTTTTTGAGCAATTTCTTGCGCACTAAGCTTGTTGTTCAGAAAGAAGTTGTTTGAGTTAGGATCAATAACATCAAACTCACCGTCGGCCCGCCTTCTGTTTACTTCGCCTGTTATGTAAACATAATCAAGCAACCACCGCCAATCTTTAAATGTCAGCTTGAGCCTTTGTCCTGATGAAGTAGATACGACATGCGCCTTGTCAAGCAATGCGTTTTCGAACAACACCTCTCCTCCATCAATTGACAGAGGGCCAAACAATGGCATTTTTGTCAAAGGCTGGGGAACAGTTACGACAGTAGCCGTAGACGGAGCAACGCCAACCCCGTAGGAATGAGAGTAGGATTCAATAAATTCCTCGAACCCCGGATAATGAACTCTGCCCGCCATGAAAACACCCTAAATTGAACTTGGAGTCCAAGTCTTGTTTTTGGCCGTGTCAAGCGTAACTTCTGGTATAGACGATTGAATAAGATCGTATCCATTTGATGCGGTAACAGTTCCAAAAGGATCAAAAAAGCTTGCCCCAGCATACATATAAATGTTGGTTATTGTTCTGGCTCGCAAATCCTCCCGTGCGCTAAAAGTTCCAGAAGAACCGATTGTTAAATTAGTAAGCGTTTGATCGCTTTGATATGACAGCGTTCCGCCTAAAACGACGGCTGTGGTCATTGCGCCGTCAAGATGCTGGGTTTCGCCAGAAGTCATTGTAAGGGTAGTGATCGCCGACTGGCTTATCATCCTTCCTCCCGACATATCAACAGCGCCCAAGGTAACGGCATCGCCAGCAAAAACTGTTGAGTCATACGCTTGATTTCCGCTGTAACCAATTTTTAAAGTCGCTACTGTCGATGCTTCCCCGTCCCAAGGTGCGATGCCAACTCTACCCTTGTTCACTGTTATTACGTTCGAACTGTGCGTCCCCTTAAAATTAAAACTCTGCTCTCCTGCGGCTGGCTCCGCTGTGTTCACAACCGTAACAGTAGCCTGACTGCTGCCAACATCTAAGTTAATGCGAGGGGAGCCGTTCCCCTCGCCATGACCGACAAAAACCTTTATGTTTACGCCATCACCAGAATTTCCGTATTGCAAATAACGATCTCTATATTGGTAGTCGCCAGCAGTATCGTAAGCAGGCAAACCCACTTGGCCGGTAAAAGAAGATTTAAAATGTATTTCGGCGGGAGTTACCGCAGAATTATCCAGCCCAAACATGCAGTTTACGCTGCTGTTTTCGAAAACAATTGTGTCGTTGTCTACCGGAAGTGTTGTTCCGCTCCAATTGTCAGCGTTATCAGCAAAATTCGGGCCAGTTGCAGCGGTCGTCGTTGTCCCAGCCTGAAAAGTGTTAGCCCCGTCAACAGTATGGTTTACGCCCGGCGTAGTTCCGTCGTTTTCATAAGCACGAGCTTGGGCTGTAAAAGGTATGCCGGTCGTGTTGTGAGTTGCCACCACCTGCGTTGACGTGCTTGACCATTCAATCCCTGCAAACTCATTAATTGTCGACAAGTTTAACTCATCTGCAATCTCTCCTGTTACAGTAGATATGGTTGCACTCGTAGCCTCAACCGTTACCGACTTACTGTTTATTTCCATCGTGAACTTATCGCCGGAAGCCCAAGTTCCGTCGATAACCCACTTTGTCACTTGCGCGACTGCAAGTGCGTTCCCGGTCCAAGTTCTAGTGGCCATTACAATAACCCTTAATCTTCAAATGTGTATGTGTAGTTTGTTGTCCATTTTAAAGTTGCGCTGTTATAGGTTTCCGACAACTGCCTTTGCCAAAAATTTTCCGACCCCAAGCCTAAAGGCGGGGGATAAATTGGGCCGCCAACGCTAACCACTGACCCAGACTGAATGCGTTTTATCACGGTCGAATCAGATACCTGCTGCCACACTATTGGCCCTTCTCGCAGTTCTCTCGCCACAAACCTTGCACCACCAGTCCCGACTTGCGAAATCGTTTCAACCGCTTCAAGCGATTTCGACTCAGTTACGCCGCCCCCGACGGCCCCTTGGTCTGGGACCATAGCCTTCACAATAATTCGATAGCTTCTGGTCGCAACGTATTCTGAACCCCCCCCCTCTGGAAATTCAATTGATTGAACGCGAACACCACCAAATGTTTTGTCTGTATCTATAAAATGAGCTGTTTTTGTGCCGTCGGCGGCATGTAAGGCAATGTTTCTGTTGTTTCGACCGTAAAATGTTTTAAGTTTATTAATTTTAGTTGTTAAGTTGGCAACCGGATCAGCCGCACCTGCATCTGCCTGCAACATTCCGTCAATTACCCATGTATGCTCGTTTCCAATCGAGGTGTTTTGGTCTGACTCCATCATTTTTGTTGAAATCTTTACGTTACACTCGCCTGTTTCGTGACTGTGGCGCCCGTATCTTAAAAACAACTTCCGTACTCCTTTGGCTTGGGCAAAATTCTTACCGAACACTCTTGCAAAAGCGTTAAATCGTAAAACTCTGGGTCATGTTTTTTCTTGAGCCATAAAAGATGCTCAGTTCTCAACGGCTTTCGCGGCGCCTCAAGGTGCTTTGCTCCGTGTTCAATAGAATGGCACAATGGGCAAAGCAGGACAACACATCTTCTGTCTTTTAGACGAGGCTGGCTGACAATGTGAGCGCGATGCAAAAACCACGGAGCGTACCAAAAACCCGGCTGATCCGATTCCCCGCAAGCCCAGCACTCGTCAGTAAAGTGAAGCCGCATTTCGCCGTATAAAGTCTGGTAAAAATCTTTATTTTCGACGTGTTCTTTGATTTTCGCACCCATTTGGGTATTCAAATACTTAACGATTCGTTTGTAAAGAAGAGATTGCGCCTAAAAGCACTTCAAACTTTGGTGGGTGCGCACGTCTCCCATCCCTAGAAAGGAGACGTGACGCAAACTCAAACCCCGGAGCCTGTCGCACTGTAGATTCCTTGAGACACAGCAAGTGCTGAACCCGATGCCGCCCGTTCTACCAGTCTAGGCTTGGCTGTGGCATCATCCCCGTGGTAGCCGACCTTGTGCAGACCACTGGCCCCCGCTTTACGGTCGCTCTCGCTGCTATGGAAAGAATATAGCAAGAGAGAAACGACCGGCAAGAGGCTATCAAAAAAATACCAAAAAACCCTACAGGCCGCTTGCTATTGCTATCAAATCATTTAATTTATGATAGTCCGCAAACGGGGTGGCTCTCGGCGGGCTTTTGTAATGGCTGGCTCAACTGGGTCAGCCATTTTTTATTGATTTATCTTTATGTTTATCTGTTCAATTTGCGCAAGCAGGCTGTCAATTGTATCTTGCCACTTTTCCTGAACAGCCTTAGCCACTTTTTCGCCGATGTCTTTAGACAAGTCCGCAAACTGCCCCTCAAGCTTTACGATCTGTTCTCCGCTTGTGTCAATGTTCATCTCAAGTCTGCCAATTTCTTTCAACCTGTTTACAGCTTTTTCTAGCGATGAACCCGGATCAACAAACACGCTATCAAAGTACCCCGCCGCACCAGCCGCTCGCAGTTCGCCTTCTTGCTGCCTTTGCCTGCCAGCGTCGGTGGCAAACAACCCCCTCGTTAGCTGCAAGTCGCTTTCAGTAGCTGTTCCCGCCATAACCCGCTGACCCGCCTGCATAGCCTGCTGCCGCTGCAAGGGGTCCATGCTCAGAAATCTTTGTGCGCCACTCATCTCCGCTTGATGCGTCTCTCTTAGCTTTCCAAGCCGCTCAAGCTGAATGTTGTATGCCTCCTTTTCTGCATTTATAACATTGCTCAAATTATCCAATTGATTTTGGTATTTTTTTTGCTCTACTCTGGCCGTTTCCGCCGCAAGCTGGTTTACGACTTCAAATTGACTCTGAAGCATGTTGTTCATGTTTTCCGCAGCCTGTGGCCCGCCGGTGCTTACCCCCCCAAACATGCTTTGCGTCATTGTTTCGCCTAAATCAAATTGTTTCCTCAAGGCTTTCCTGCGCAAACCAAAAAATCTTTCGCTTTGCTCCTCTCCCACGTATTCTGCCCCAGCTATGTTTCCAAGGACTTGGGTTTGCATACCCATAGCACCATATTGTTGCCCTCGGCTTTCAGCTTTAGCAATTGCCGTCCGCAGCGCGTTTCGCCTACTTTGTTCTTCAGCTATTACCTCCCGCCGCTTCGCGTGATCTGACCAGCGGGGGTCACTCATTAGCAGCCCTGTTTCGCCAACCCCATACATAGCGTCAATTTGATTCTGAAAGCTAAAATCCATAGCCATCGGGTCAGCAAGAATCCCCTCGTCTTTTATGCCTCTGGTTCCGGTGGGCAAGCCGCCTCGCCCAAGACCCACATTTCCAAAAACGCTTCCCCCTCCGTAGTATCCTGCATGATCCCACGCCTTGTAAACTCCGTAAGCACCGGCTGCGCCTACAGCCAAAGGCGTGGCATAATTCTTTAACATGCCCCAGCCCCGCCCAACCATCCTTCCCATCCGTGTGCCGCGACCGACTTGTCCAGCCACAGCCCCTTCACCCAACATCATTGAAAGGCCGTCAGTCAATGCCCCGGAAGCTTGTATTTTGTTAAGCGCTTCTCTAAGCATGATTAAATTTCTATAGGCAGAAGCTACCCCCTGAATCCCCTGAACCCAAGACTCAAAGTACGCAATCCGCCTTAGCATAGCTTCAGCTTCTTTTTCGTTTGCTGCGGTCATCAAAGCGTACATTCGAATAAGCTGAGTGCCGGAGTGGACGAGAGCCGTGCCAGCCCTAATCGCCTGAGTCATTCCAACGTGCTGATCGCGCCTAGCTTTGTTGAGCTGCTTTACTGCTTTTTCCTCGTCTGACAAAGCGCTTGATCGCTTTTTACTAGACTTTACTTCCTCGCTGGCTTGAGCCTGACTTCTTGCATGACCCTTCTGCCTATCCTCCTGCTGCTTGTTAAGTCTTTCGTAGGCTTCCGTTACAACCGATGCCGCCTCGCGGCTGGTTTTCATAAGCGCAACATTTTGTTCGGCAATTTTCTTGAGAGAATCCTCAATTCCAGACATTTGCTTCTGCACATCAGGAGCATTCTGGACTTCAACCTCAACAATTAGCTTCTTTGTACTCATGAAATAGAAGACCTTTGCAACAGCGTCATGAACATCTTCATTTGAGATGCTTGATTTTCGGTAGACACTATTCTTTCACAAAGCGACAGAAGGTGGCTAGTGCGGTATTGAACACCGTCAAAACCAAAACTTGCGCCGTTGGTGGCTTTGCCTCTCCAGTAGTCCTTTAGAATTGTCTGACTTCTGAGGCTTAAAGAGTATTTCCACGCCTGAGCAGGAGACTTTTTAGGGCAGGCTTTGCAGTTGGGCTTAGAGCCTCGATTGCGCAAAATATCTACGCCGCCTCTGGTGGCGCGCTTGTTTTTGTGCGGCCCATCTTCAATGTAGATGTACTTCTGGCAGTCGCCGCAAGATCGTTTTGCAAGTCCGGGGTTTTCCAGCAAAAGCTGCAACCCCGCAATTAGTTTCCCTCGCGAATCTCCATTAGCTTGTCGGCGTAATTGCCATCCAGCGCCGACTCCAGCGCAGCTTCTTCCTGCTCTGGTTCCCGATCCCTTGGGTCCGACTCGTCTTCACCGCCAAAGCACACAATATCACAGAATTTGTTAAACACTTCTGGGTGCATTCGGAGCAAGTTCCCCGCAGTTACCTCTTCCTCAAAGCACCACTCCGAAATCAGTTCAGCACAAAGCTTTGCAGACAGCCTTTCTTTTCGAGCCACATCGTCCGTCTTGCCCATGTCCCCAATTAGGCCCGCCCTCTGCTCGACCATCGCCGGAGTGTAACTAAACGTAATCTCTGGAAACCGCTTAGTTGCCTTAATAACCGCTTTTTCTACTACACCCCGTGAAATAAATACGCTGCCCATTTTATACCTCGCTAGAAATAACCGCTTGATTGTTTTGCAAAACACAGTATTATTGCCGAAGCTACACCGTTTGCAAAGGAGTATATTTTGAAAATTACATGCACCAAAACGCCGCGCCAGACTTCCGACTTGACTCAAGGTTACTTTGTGACCAAAGAGACGTTCAAGTCAGTTGTCACAAGTTTACTAGGGATCGACTATCGCTGGCAGCCCGGCGAAAGCCGATCTTTGATTTATGTATCTAAAAAAGACGTTGCGGGCTTTGAGTTCATGCTCAAGGCTTTAGACGTTCCAGTAACTAGGCTGCAAACGACTAGCCGGGCGGCGTTTTAGGGTCGTTTGCGCAGGGAGCAAACGTGATAACACGCAAGACAGCAATGATGCTGAGGGTTATTAGCAATCACACATCGTCAAAGTCACCAATCGAATCTGCCGAGCTTATGTTCATGGTTGGGGAGAAGTACCCGAATATAAGACAGCCGAACGCATACCAGATTCTCAAGCGATCTATTGAGTCTGGTTATGTAAACAAAGAGCCGAACCCCCACGGACCCGGCTCTGTCTACAGCCTTACGCCTAAAGGCAAAAAGGCATTTGACGATTTCATGGCTGATTTTAAGTAGCGGCGTTGACAACAACCAGCTCGTTTGCCGATGCCGTCTTGTAAGCTACGCCGGAAAGGTTGAGTGAATATTCGTCGCCTTTTGACGAAACGGTAGGCGATTGCGCCCCAAACTCAATTCCGCCAAACGTAAATTTAATATTGGGATTAGACCCGCCCGGATCAATAAGGATATACGAGTTGTCGTAAGCCGAAAGCGCTGTGTTGTAAAGGTCAACTTCGTCTGCTGTGTATGGAACGGCAAGTTGAACCGTAACTTCGCGTCCGCCGGACGGCGTAGCTGTGCGAGTCAACGAGTTCATAAATCGCCCAGCGTTGACCATGTTGTTGACGGTAATGGAAAAGCTCGCCAGCTCAGTAGCAGAAGCGTCGGCAGCAAGTGAAATTGCGGTGTCGGCCATGATAAACGGCGCGTCAGTTGCCAAGGCTCCAACCGTAGGAAACGCTGTCCCAGAAACAGTTTCTTTTTGACCTACAATTTCCATTGATAGCTGTAGCGGGCCTCCAGCGCTTGCAGAGAACGTTGCTGAAGAAACCACGCACTTAGAGTAGCAAAACCGTTTCTGCACTCTGTCGATTAAAATTCCAAATGAAGGAATAGTCTCGGCCACATTAAACGTATCGGTAGATACTTCGTTGGCGCCTAAAATAAGCGGCAAAAGCGTGTCAAGCTCTACTTGAGTTGGGTGCATTGTAATAGTGCCGCCCACAGCTTCTTGGGTAATTCGACACCTTGCTTCATGCCTAGAGCGAGTACCCCTAATGCCATCGGAGTGAAAACGAGTTTGGCTTAACACTACGTTTTCCGACAGGTACTCAAATTCTTTCGAGTCCGAGTTAAAATCGCCAATGACATGATGTCCGTCACCAGCACCAGCCGCTCCGGTGTCAAAAGCCAATCTTGACTGGTGGCCCATTTGGGGAGTACCCATTTACATACCTCGCACTTCTCTGCTGTGACATTTAATAATGAGAGAGGAGTGATAAAGGTTCCTCTCCCAAAACGCTTGTGGCGACGTAATTGGTCCGGGCTGCATTGTGACCGTGTAAATTTCGTCAACGTCGGCTAAGTTTTGATTCCTAAAAGCTCGGCTAATTTTTTGCCGCCACAATAAATACTTGTTTTGATTTGTTACTAAATCCTGATTGTCCGCCGCTAAAATAGTAACGACAACAGGGTAAATGACCTCATCTCTTTTGTTCGTCCCCCCGCCCTTGGGCAAAGTTTCAATACCAAAAGACGATATGACGATCATGGGGTAGTCATACGTCCCATCATCGGCACCTCGGTCACTGTCTAACTTTCGGATAATTACATCACTGTTGTCAATCGAAGTCAGCGAAAGTGAGCGAATTTTTGCCTGCACCGCTGTCAGGCATGAATAATGGACCGACGTTCCGCTTGACGATGAATTTACATAGAAAATTGGCGACTCTACCGCCCCCGACGAGGCATTAGCGAAATACACGAAGAAGTAGCCAACCCCAAGGTCTAGCGCGGATGTGCCATTTCCGGTAATGTTGCTGCCGTATGAGGTCCACGTACTGCCCAATGCACCAGTAAAGGCCATGTATTTTGGCGTAGCGTTTGCGGTAAACGACGTGGTGGTAACTGTAAAGCCAGTGCCGTCAGCGTCGTCGGCTATTGCGAATGTTGACATTGGTTAATCGCCCGGCATTAAATTAAATATGTGATCTGCGACATGCTCAACGCAGGCTTCCTGAGCGCTTTCGGGAATATACATAAACTCCCTCGCTGGGATGTTCTCTGTGCCGTCGTTGTTCCAAGGAGCATACTCCAAATCCGTTCCCACGCTAACACTTCTTTGTGACACATCTCCCCCAGACGAATCCCCGGTAAGCTGGTCGTAAAGAGTACCGCTCAGAATAAGAAGCGGGTGCGCCCCGTGAAGGGCGATTGTAACATCACTGTGATCTTCCCATCGCTCGCCAACTGACGACTGCTGATTAGCAAAAATCTCAACAAAACCCTGCCGCAACTCTGCCGAACACTCAGACAAGGGCGCTTCATAGCTGCCCTCGGCAATGTCTTTAAGAAATTCGCCTATAAGGTCTACTGCCTCAGCAAGACTAACCTTCATTTTGCTCCTCGTCTGTAGCGATTATCCCGTTTGCATCCAGACGTGGCGGATTAACGGATGGTTGGTACAACGGCGTAATTGAGCTTTCCATTTTCTCAATGGCTGCGTCAACACGGCTTGAGTCTTTTTTAGCGCTGTTTAACGAGGCTATTGCAGCCTTGCGAACTCGATCCGCCAGCGGGCTAGTTTGTTGTGAAGATTCGCGATCCAATTGTAGCTCCTCTTTTAATGTGTTCGGGTGCGTCACTGTCAAGCACGGCGTTTACAGCCTGCCTGTACAATTGCTTAATGTCAGGAATGTCTTCCTTGGGAATTTGGTCAATCGACTTGGTTTCATCACTTCGATTGTCAAGAATTATAAAATCAGCACGATCTTTGTGCTGATTCATGAACTTTTCAAAGTTAATTGCGCCGACGTTGTATGACTCCGCAAACAACCTAGCGTCTACCATTCGGCCCTTCTTCTTTGCACGCTCAATTGCCCCTCGCTTTGGATTGGTCCAGTTTTCTAAGGGGTCAGCATGAACAAAGACATACGTTCCTTTAATGCCACGCTTATCAAGCTCGCCTTGAATCCACGGCATTTCAGTTCCGTTCTGCTCGCCTGCACTGTCCCACACCGCGCCAAATTCATCTGCTACGTCGTTAAACTCGTTGCCGGTTGCATAGCCCTTGCCGGCAGCAACCCCGCCCTGAGTAATTAAGACATTTCGCTGAGACTCAGGCAGGCTGGCCATTGCGTCTAACTGCTTGAGGAACGCTTTTTTTGCAATTGCGTTTGCGGTTTGGTGAACAGGAATGTTGTACTTTGCTCGATTTTCAGGGCTGGCTGCGTAGTCACCGCTCAACATTTTAGCGTCGTCAGTGCTGAAAGTCTTGTGAGCCAACGGTTTGTCAGGGTCGACCTCTCGACTTACCACCATGTCAAAGTAAGCGTCAGTAGCTCCTTCGGGATCAGCCTCGAAATGCTCTGCAAATGACCGCTCAGCCGCCGATTCGTCTGCGGTCAGGTTCGGCATGCGGGGAATTTGATCTGGCGGAGGAGGCACCATGTCAGCCGGAAGCCCTACCCTTGCAGCGTCCGTGATGCCGTCGTTGTTGGGATCGTCCTGCGGATTGACAATATGGGGGTTTTCGACCTCTAAAACGGCCTCATTGTTGAGATTTTGGATAAAAACCATAGCGTAATCGCTGTATTCGCCCTCAGAGGCCGTTAGAGGCTCGTTTTCGTCAGGCGACTCTGTAGGCGAATCTGGCGTTTTATCGCCTTTACGGGCCTCTGGAGAGCCTGAATTGCCCGAACCTCGCTTTTGGCAGGTATTGCCCTCAGAGAAGCCCTCACCGCCGGGGCTTCCTGCCCCACATGGGTCAGATTTGAACACCGACATCCACAGAGTTTCGTAAAGGGGAAGGGATTTAGACTTCTGCACGCTCTGCCAGTAAATTGCTTCAGACTCTGCAACGACATCCATAAAGTGTTTTGTGTAATGCGATTTCAAAATAATTTCGGCATCGTTAATTTTCTTGTCAACTTCGCCGCTCCAAAGTTCCTCGTAATCGCGATTTCCAACAACGTAAGTAGCAGACCCGCCCCTGTCATACATAGCACCTTTAAGTTCGGGGAAAACGGCGCCCAGCTTTTTTACCAATCGTTTGTATAAGGTTTTTCGAGAAGGCTCGGCTGCTGTAAAAGTGTAAACGTCAGCAGGCGCTTCTTGGTGCTTTGAAGCAATTGCACCTATTACTTTTGAAAATACTTCATGCGCACTTCCGGTCCCCTTAATTCCGTAGTCGCCATCTTGGTCAAACATAATGGTGCGATGTGTTCTGCCTTGCTGCGCCGACCGGTCGTATGTAGTAATCGTGTACGGCGTACCGGCTTCGGTTTCAAAACGCAAAACAAAATCGCCGTCTTTGTCCTTACCCCATTTGTTTAAGCCTAGCTCGCCGACGTTTTTAGTGTTTACAAACCCGTCACCATCCGGGTTTTCTATGTAAGTGCTTTCAAAACGATCAACAAAAAACTCTTGGACTCGATATTGGTCGTAGCGCATGTAATCGCGCTCCATTTCACTCCAGCCTTCCCACCACTCTTTTCTGGCTTCGCGGTTTTTTTCGTCTACTTCTTCATAGGCAGCGTCCAAGTAAGGTTGTTCTAGTTCAAAAAATGCCTGTTCATCGTTTTCCATCATTTCATCTATATCTATGCCATCCGCAACCATTCCTTGATGGGCCGTTTGATACACGTATTCCATTTGTTCGTCAGGCGACATCTTCCACTCGTCTTCATGCTCGTCGGCGATGTACTCAAGTTCTTCCAGCGAGTAATCAATATACTCATCGTACTCCTGCTGTTCGCTACTGCTTAAATCGTCATAGTCATATATTACATCTTCAGGGTCATAAACATCTTCGTCTGTAACGGGAAAGTTTTTAGCGTTTTCCAAAACTTCTTCGCGGAACAACTCCTTGCTGCTTTTCTTTTTCTTTTTGCCATCTTTATCCGCAGCGCAATCGTTGCCGAGTTGGAACCCTCCACCGCCGGGAGCGTTGGCTCCGCAATCGTCGTCAGCTTTAAATACAGACAGCCAGAGAGATTCGTGACAGGGAAGGGATTTTTCCTCTACAAAAGCTGCATCGCTTGAGGAATTTGTTTTTTCCAAATTTAGTTCGCCAATAAAGTCCAAGTTCCTGCCCGGAGCAAGAACGGCAATTAGCTCTTTGCTTATTTCATTTTGCATTTGCTTTGCTCTTTCGGGTTAGCTTTGTTTTTTTGTATTCTATATCAACGCCAATAGAATTTGCCCACGACGTAAACACCTCATTAACCGAGTGATAGTGAAGTTGATTGGCCTGTTTTACGTATTCTTTTAAATCTTTCTTTGTCACGCCGCTAGTCTGAGCATACTTTGTTATGTTGGCCTTTTGCCTGTCGTATACAAAAGAATCAATTCTGTTAATTTGGTTAAACGCTATGTGCTGGGCTATGCTTTCTTCGGCAACGCTTCCAGATTTTATCGCCTCCTCTGCACTTACTTTTTCCCCGTCAACATCAACAAAAAAATTATTAAAAATCTCCGGGCTTGATTTTTTAAACCCGTCTATCAGCTTTTTGCTTACGCCCTGCGGGTACGTCATCTCATAATTATTGGACTTAGTAGTCGCAATAACCTTCCTCTGCCCACGAGCAATTCCGAACACAACGTCAGAGGGTGATAAGGATGCTTCGCTAGGGTGGTTGTGAACCATTACAGTCCCTTTGGGGATGTCGTAGCCATCTTTTAAAAAGTCTACTTGGTCTTTCTCGTAGGTGCTTTTCTCCTCGCCAACGATTTTTCCCTCTTCGTCAAAAAAAGCAGCCCTCTCGTAAGTAAGGTCGCGTATGGCTTCCGTGTATTCACTTTGATTGCTCAAGCTCTTGAAGTATTTCTCAACATCCGACTTCTCCTTTTTGTTCCGTGGCATGAGGCGATGGCGAGAAGGTTTTTTTACCCTGCCCGAATCTTTTAAATTTTTGCCATCCTTATCAGATGCACAATCATTCCCCGGCTGAAATCCGCCACCGCCGGGAGCGTTAGCACCGCAATCACTTTTGGGGCCGTCGTCGCTCTTGAATACTGACAGCCAAAGCGTTTCGTGTGGAGGCAGGCAGGCTACGCCATTCGCTTGGCTATTCTTGCTTTTAGATCGCGAAGCTCTTGTCGGTCGGGCTTTCGCCCCTGCATAGCCTTGAACAAGTTGATCGCCGTCTTTTCGATTTCGGCGGCGTCCCATGATTTTGGCTTTACTAAAGTGTGGTTGGCTTTTGTTGTTTTGCTCATCTTCCCACTTCTTCCTTTCTTCAGGTGTTAAGGTAACTATTTCTTCAAAACTGCCTAAGTCAAAAATTTTAAGCTGGCCATTGTCTTTAGCTAGCTGAACAGCTTCTTCTTGGTCGTCCAATACAACGGCAAGGTCGAAATACACCTTGTCGTCTCCATCAGTGTTTTCGTCCGTCTTTTTGTTGTACCACGCTCCAATGTGTACTCTTTCGTCGGACTGCAATATGTCCAAGTTGTTAATGATGTAATCGGCAATTGCTTCTGGCGTGGCTTCGGAAAGTTCCATGATCTCCTCCCTTTCGGGGAAGATGGATACAGAAAATCCGCTGTCAGGAGATGAATCGTCAGCAGGGCGGTATGTGTATCCACCTGACTGTTCGATCTTTTTTGATAATGTATCTGGTGTTTCGTTTCTGCCAGCAGCGCAATCATTCCCCGGCTGGAATCCTCCACCGCCGGGAGCGTTCGCTCCGCAGTTGTCTTTTGATTTTGAAACGCTTGTCGATTTTTTTTGTATTGCGTCGTCCGTCAAAGCCACGTTGACTAAAACAAACTCTCCAAATTCTTCTCGTTGCCTACTCATCTATGACATCCATTTCTACAACCAGTCGAGCAACACCATCGACATTGTAAAGGTTTTTGTCAGTAATCCTGAGTTGAGTGTGGGGAGCCAAAACAACTTCTTCTTCCCCGTCATGTTTGGTGTTTGGCTCCATCCACAACCCCTTCTTTGTGTTTATTTTCAAAAGGATTCCGGGTGATTTGTCATCCATGTGACCGTTTGAAATGCGAGTTCTTATAGATGTAGACCCAAATCCATCTAACTGGAATTTGTCATCTCCGCTAATAATCTCGTCATAGATTCTTTTTGTTGCAATGCTGTCTACTGTGATGCCTCGATAAACACGAACAGATTTTTTGTCTTCTCGCAAATAACCTATTGAAGATTTGAGTTTTTCGATTAGCGCCTTGTCTTTGGCTCGGTGCGCAGGAATAAGTTCCTTTATTTTCGATGCCGTTTCAGAAGATGGTCTTATTGACATGCCAATATCGTCTGAAAATGTTGCCCTTAATCTTTCTGCTGTGCTTGTTATAGATTCTAAGTGTTCGTCTTTGTACCATTCGTCTGCGCTTGAATCTGGATAGTCTCCCCACTCGTCTGGTTCAAAGCCAACTGCAATATCCCTCGCGTGTCTAATTTCTTTTAATATCGTACTTTCATGATTCAAATCTTTCATCAAAGACCGACCCAGAGATTGTGCTGTTGATATGTGATCGTTGTACGATGTCAAATTTGACATGTCTATTTCAGCAAATTTAAGCGCTTTTTGAAGCCGAGCATTTTCCGCACTAATCCTGCCTGCGATTGTTCTGGCTTTTGACAAAAACTTATGAGGGTCAGATTCAGATTTAGCCAGTTCAGACATTCTTTTTAATTCTTTTTGTTTTGTGTCAAGGTATTCTTGACCAGCTTCCTTTATCTTTTGGGCATCATAAGACTCGCCTGATCTGACCATTCCGTTTATACGTCTTGCTGATGATCCACCTGTGTAATCTCTGATGGCGGCAATTTGTTCTTCAGTTAAATCTTGGTTTTCCCTCGCTGTCGTAAGTTCTTCAGCAAGTGGCGAATTTGCGTCTAAGTCTTCTTCGTATCTTTCATAGCGCATATCTGGGTGTTCATCTACACGATATCCATCAGAATTTACAGTGATAGAAGTACCTTCGTATTTGTTGCCATCTGGGTCTTCGCCGTACAGCCAGAAGCCTGTCCAATTTGTATCTGGGTCAAAAGCCCTTCTTGCTCTTATTACATCGTCTTCCCAAATGCGAAATTTTTCCCGCTCATCAATAGAAGGCTTGCCGGTCCTCCTGTCCGTTGTTCTTCCTTCTGCTGCCCCACCATCTTTATCTTTTGCAGCGCAATCATTACCCGGCTGGAAGCCTCCGCCGCCGGGAGCGTTGGCTCCGCAATCGCTCTTGGGTTTGTCGGCGGATTTGGTGCGGTATATTTCTGAAAGAACAGGTTTTGCAGCCTCCGTGAGGCCGCTGCCTTCATCCCACCCTTCGTAAAACCCTGACCTGCCAGAATTTGCTTGAACTTCCGTGTCCTCAAAACTGCCTTCGGTGTAATCCTGACCACGATCTAACACTTTTATTCCCGTTATAGCCAAGGAAGTGCTAGGGTTTATTGTTATCTCTTTTTCGCGATCCCCGTATTTGGGGTTCATGTTTGCGTCAATAGTTTTTTGCCAGTCTACGTCGTCAGAGGGAACGCTTGCGCGAAGCATTACTGTCATTTGCTCTGATCTTCCCATAGCTGGTCGGGCGCGATCCATATCCCTTGACCAGTATTCGCCAACATCATCTAAGTTTAATTTTTGAAGTGCCTCCTCTTTTGTTGAAGCATCAATTCTAATTGATCTGTAAGCTGGGATTGGGTATTTACGCGATTCTAAATCAGAAATTAAATTGCGAAATTTTTGCCTAGAACGATTTTGTTTTTGTTCTACGGCTAATTCTGCTGCTTTCTGCTTTAACGCAGCTATATTTTTTTTGCTATTCGCCCCTTCTGCCATTAGCTTGTTTCTGTAATCTGGGTCTTTGTGCCATCGTTCTTTATCTGCTTCCGCAAGCATTTTGCTGCGACGATCTATAAATTCCTGCTTTACCTGCTCATAAGCTTCTTCGTACTCGCTAGAGGCTTCAATAGGCTCTCCGGTGTCCCAAGAGTCTTTATAATTATCTTCGTGAAACTCAGATAAATCAGGCACTTTGCCGTCACCACTATCCGCAGCGCAATCATTACCCGGTTGAAATCCCCCGCCGCCGGGAGCGTTAGCGCCGCAGTTGTCTTTTGATTTGTAGATGCTGGGGTTGTCTGGGTCAAAGGTTCCCTCGTTATCAACAGACTTAATTTGCTTTGGGTCAAAAACAATTACTTCTTCCCAATCCTTCGGACTGCTTGATCCTTCGGCGGCAATGATTATCCCGTCATGCCCAAGACCCTTTGCAATATCCGCGAGATATGGGTCGGTGATACCACCGTAGGTGTAGTAATACGGGTTCTTCATGCGAACATACGCTGGATAGACAGTACCTTTCTTTTTTCTGGATTCATAAAATAGCCTTGATGCTTCGCGGTCCATTTCTTGGGCTACGTCATAAACCTCTTGTGTAATCTTGCCTGCTCTCAAATCCAAGCGCATATACATATCACCTCGTCCACCGTTTTCTTTAAGGTACTCATCCAGCTTTTCGTTGGCTTCTTTGGAAGCCGAGTCAGACCGACCAATCGCTTCGCTTGCGTAGGTTTCAGCAAGACCCTCGTCTGGAGTGAAATAAACCCCTTCTCCCCAATCTGACCGCTGCACTGTTCCTGCGCGAGAAACATCAAACTCCTCAATGTTTTCTGCCGCGCTGCCATGATACAACACAAGCGGCTCGCCGTTTTCATCGACTACTTTTGAATCGCCGAACCACTCGTCGAACGCTTTAGTTCTTTTCCCCGAAGCAGGCTCATCACCGCCACCGTCTTTATCCGCAGCGCAGTCATTCCCCGGTTGGAATCCGCCACCGCCGGGAGCGTTGGCTCCGCAATCGCTTTTGGGGCTGTCGGCGGATTTGTGGATGCTAGGGTCGTCGGTCGGGTTCTCGTTGCCAACAGCCATTTTAATTTGAGATGGATTAAATACGGCAATCTCCCAAGCGTCTTGTATTTTATTGGATTTGCCACGGGTTCTAAAGATTGAATCAGCATTATGTGGAGCTGAACTGATCGGGTCTTCTTTCTGTATTGGGCTAGTCGCCCTTAGATAAAATGGTATTGGCGTTCCGTACTTTTTCGCCACATTTATATCTGGAGAAAAATACGCTCCGGCTTCCATTCCACCTTCTGTATCAAAGACATCAAACCCAATATCCCAAACAATTTTCCCGTCTTTTATCTCTTTAATTTTGGGGTCTTTTACGCCGTGATAAACAACCAGCGGATCGCCGTTTTCGTCAACTACCTTTGAGTCGCCAAACCACTCGTCGAACGCTTTAGTTCTTTTACCTGACGCAGACTCATCACCATCTTTGTCCGCAGCACAGTCATTCCCCGGCTGAAACCCTCCGCCGCCGGGAGCGTTGGCTCCGCAATCGTCGTCAGCTTTGAATACTGACAGCCAGAGAGATTCGTGGCAGGGAAGGGATTTAGAATCTTGCTCGGCTTGTGTTGAGCTAGATTCTCGTTTTTTAATAAAAGCCTCAATGTCGGACCGGCGACCTCCCGATGTTTCGTAATTGTCCGCTGCGCTGTCGTACATAGACTGGATTTTTACTTTATCAAACGATGGCATTTTCTTTTTGTTGTAAACGCTGTAGCCTTCCGGTTTTCCGACCACAATAGACTTGGGGTTCAGCACTAAAAGCTCTTTTTCACTATTGCCTTTCCAGTCGCCGATTTTTACAGCGTCAACGCCTTTGTCCCACAACGACTCGATGTGGTCTTCAACGTCTGCTGCATCAGTAAAACTGGGCATGTCAATAACTTTCGCTCCTTTTTTGAGCAAAACGGGGGCAACCGAGCCAGAGTCAGAACTGCCAGTAAAATTGGACGCTATGTCCCGGTCCTTAGAAAGCGAAACACCCCAATATTTTTCCCCATACCCTCCGCCAGAAATGTAGTCCCCCTCTTTCATTGACACGCTGGGGCGAAGATTGCTAATCGACCCGCCAGTGCCGTGATAAAAAAGATGGTCCTCCAAGTCATCGGCGTTTTTATATTTCGCAATCTCAGCATTGAACAGCCGCTCGCTTTTATCAGCACCGCCCGCTTTTTTAAGATACTTAATAATTTTTTCTTTCGTGTGACCGCCTCTCGGCTTCGGAAGATCGCGACGAGTATCCCAGTTAGCCCCAATTTTCATAGCTTCGATTTTGGTCTTTTTTTTCGCTAACTCAGTGTATTTATCAACAGTCGGCTTTACCGACATCTCAGACATTATCTTTTCTTTTTGCTTCTTGTTATATTCTGCCGCTTCTTGCTTTTGCTTTTTCAGGCCCGCCGAGTTTATTTTTTCGACAACCGGGTGCATCGCATTAGCGGCTATACCCCTAATCTTAATGTTTGCTCTTTCTTCTGCTGGATTGTCGGAGGGTTTTCGACCGACAGTGTCGCGCTGTAGCTTGCGCATCCTGTCCACATACTCTTGGTCGGTTTCCCCCTCGTTCCGCGCAGTTAATTTGTGTGCTAGTTCCTTCCCTTTAGCTAGAAGCAGGTCGTATTCGTCTTCATTCCTCAGGATGTCGGGGTCATAGTCCGGGTGTCCGGGGGAAGTGTTGAGTTTTACAAACGCATCTCGAAAATCGTCCGCAACGCTTTGCTCACCACCATCTTTATCCGCAGCACAGTCGTTACCCGGTTGGAATCCGCCAGAACCCGGCCCCGGCCCCCCGGTTGCGCCACAATCGCTCTTAGGGCCGTCGGCTTTAAAAACCGACTGCCAAAGCAGTTCGTGTTTCGGAAGCATCACTTGCCTTTCGTGCAAAAAAGCCTGTGCCTCTGGCCCAAAAGCTCTTCGATTGTGTGTTTTACAATCCACGTTGTAGACTCGTCGTCTACAATTTTGTCGCCAGATTTTGGAGTCGTTGTTATAGAGCTGTCCCAAATATGCCAAACGATGTCAGCACCAGACAAAAACCCTTGAATGGATGCCATTTCTTTTGCTGTGATTGGACGCTTTTCAGCATTAGTCACTGACTGGCCAGTAGCAAAAGTCCCGCCGCTTCGCGGATAGTATGTCACCGCTTTCGGGTCGGGCATAGAGTTTGCGTAGCTTGCTATTTCTTCAGGCGTAATCATTAGAAGCTCGGTCGTTTGTATCTGTTGATAACTCTGGTGGCTGAATCTAGTCGAGCCATGGCTTCGGCACTTTGCGCGTACTGCACGTTAAAGTAGTCCAAAGAAACGCCGCTAATTGGCATTCCGCCAGCAGCACTTTTCCGAGTCATAGCAACAATGTTGCAAATAGCCATTTTGATATCGACAGGGATGCTTGAGTATCCGGCGTTGTAAATGACTTTTATATTTCCCCGCCGGTTCATTTCTAAATGCGATACTTCCGTTTGACCGGCAATTCGCTTGTTAGGCCACCTAGCACCGATTCTTTGTACAATTCCGCTAAAGCTCGTGGAACCGTTTAAGGCATCAAGTGCGTAATCCTCGCCTTTCGTCAATAAAGTCGAGGATGGGAAGGGGTCGGCTGAGGCTCCGTATCTCCCGTCCGCATCCTCGTGAATTGAGGTGATTGAGTTGACCGGGTACTCTCGCAAAACTAAGTCGAATTCACCGCTGCCGTCAAAATAGTGCGTGTAAGTAGCGGCTACAAATTTTCGCCCTGTTTCTCGCTCAAAAATTTCTTCAGCCTGAAGCCCCATTTGCGTTAATTTGGTGTCTTCGCCAGAA
>TARA_R100001594_G_scaffold1764_4_pt1 | contig 19193 bp, 32 predicted proteins | sample TARA_R100001594 | Tara Oceans TARA_R100001594 (sample SAMEA2622752) | marine metagenome | biome: marine biome (ENVO:00000447); feature: marine epipelagic mixed layer (ENVO:xxxxxxxxx); material: "saline water (ENVO:00002010), including plankton (ENVO:xxxxxxxx)" | depth 150 m | reverse complement strand
ACCATGCCCATTCTCGCATCATCATACCAAAGGCAAACAATCCAAGTCCAAGGGCGAACCCAATAATGATTAGAATCGGTAGGGCATCATCCCAGCCGACCAAATCACCAGATGATACTTCGTTTACTATTGTATTATCAAATAAAAACAATTTATCACGCTCCTAATTTATTGTTTCTCACAATCTGACAACAGAAGCGAATCTTCTGTGTCGAATGTAAATTCCAAAAGTGGTTTTCCTCCACCTTGAATTGCTTCTCAATGTATTCACAAAGTTCCTTTCTGGACATAGCCTCAAAATCTTCATCGATTTCCAGTCCTAGCACCGGGCCAGTTTCATGAATGAGTTTTTTGTCTAACCAAACATAGGTGTTTCCCATTAGTGAAAGCAACTTACGAATGACCCACTGCTTCATGCTTGACACACCCAATAATCCCAATCCCAATCCGGATGTTTAGCCATGAGTTCCTTCAATCTACGATTATCCCTATCTTTCTCATTAGCCATTCTGTGAGCCTTCCTACTTCCACAACGCTCCACACCAAAACAACCAATTACTTCTATTTTTCTATCTAGTGTTTATTTCTCACTTTCAGGAATAACATATTTTTCCAATAGAGCAACCACACACAGGAAAAAAATCGGCGGTTTTCCGAGGTTTAAATATGAATGGCAAGCCGTTTCCCTACAAAAAAATGTTTATTTCTAATTAAAAACGATATAATTCCTTTAGTTTTAATGTGAAACGATTAAACGAGGAAAAAGAGAAAATAAACCGCAATTTTTGCGCAAAAAAAAGGCGGGGGGCAATGGCCGGAACTAATTTTCCGACCAAAGCCCTTTACATTCACGGCACTGCCAAATTTTCATTTTAGTAGCAGAGCCAACAACTCTTGCGTTAAGACGTATTGGAATATTGGTAACGCTACAGAACCTACAAGTTTCCTTGAGTCCCACCACGTTCCATCTCCTCTGCAATTAACTTGTCCATATACTCGTCAATGCTTCTCTCATCATACTTCGACCCACCAAAGGCGGCGAAGAAAAGCAGACTAATCACTACCACAAATATTGTCCATGCCATCCATTCTAATGCCGTTGCCATTACCAATCAACTCCTAAATCGAGGACTTCCTCTTGTTCTATGGAGAAGCCCTTCACTACTTTATTGTTCTGGCCGTGTTTCCATAGGTCAAATACGAGTTGACAGTCCTTTAGACAGTAATCTGCGACCTCAGAATAACCACCAGCCTTCCATACTTCAGGAGCCATCGCACTCTCCATTATCTTATCAGAGCCAAGGGTGTGTTGAACAAGGTTAGACAGAGAATACCTCTCACCAAACTCCTTGTTCAGTATCCTACTAGTGTCGATGTATGCTCGCTTATCCAAGTATTTCTTGATGCAGAAGATGTCCATAGCGTTCTTCAAAACGGGAAGGTCGAACCCGACTATGTTGTGTCCCAAGAGGACACCACCCTTCTCAAGGTGGTCATCCAAGTCAAACTTCAGTTGCGACAGGGGTTTGATTTCCACGTTGCTCTTCTTCAGGTCATCCACTGCCTTGTCGATGTAGATATTGCCCACATCACCGTCCCATGTGCATACTGTGCTAACTTGAAACATGTGGGTGTTACCCCAACCGCCTATGTCATGAGACATATTCTTAGTTTCCAAGTCTATTGCCAATACATTCATTGTTTCTTACCACCAGTGTCTTCTTCTGTTCCTGACCAAAGTTCAGCAATCTTATTTTGCTTCGTCTTCGTTGGGTCTGGTGCTTCTATAGCCGCTCCCTTGACTATCCATGCAACAATATACTCGCCATTGTTGATGGTTATCATGGTGGACAAAGCCCATCCCTCAGCCCCGTAGGTGTTCAACGATTCGTTGATTACCTTTGGGCCGTCATTCACATTAAACACTAGATATTGGTGTTCGTATATGTCACTCATTGTTTTTCGCCTCCACTAATCTCACATAAGCCCTTCTGCCTATCATCTTTGTCTCAAATTTATCTCCCAAGTCATTGAACCAACGGTATACAGTGGCTTGACCCTTACTGGTAGTCTTTCTAACTTGCTCTAACATAGCCGTTTTATTCACCCATTCGTCATCTCCCTTCTTTTTCATGGACATGTATATTTTCCTGAATACTCCATAGTTTGCCTTGTCCTGTAATCCAGTTGCTTGCACCTTTAGTGCCGTATCTAACCATGATACCAATGATTGATAACACTGTCGAACCAAGAAGGAAGCCTGTCTGACGTTCTTCTCAGTCACAATATACCTCTTGGACTTATCAGTGATACTAGGTGCTTCCGCAATAGCAGAGAGAACTGCCATTCTAACTAGCGTCCCATTCAACCTCGTAATGAAGTTACTAGCAATACTGAATACTTCTGGTCTAGCAGATGCCACATAATTCCTCATCTTCCATGATTCGTTCTTCAAGGAATCCTTGACTCCCTCACCGAACTTCACCGTAGTCAACGGGTCTTGACCGTTCTCATCGTAGTGGTTCTTCAAGACATCGTATATCTTCACGAAGTTATTTGCGAATTTGGTGATTGGTAAATCTCTGTTGGATATCGTTCCTACCTCATCTAGAATAGCATCCCTCAATTCGTCTTGAATTGTCTGAGGAACTTCCCTGATGTAAATCAGGCATCGCTGAATGACACCCTTCTCTGCTATCACACCAGTCAGTGTCTTTGGTATGTATGTGGTAGCGAAGAGTGACCTACGACATCTACACTCAATGGTATCCCCATCCTTGAGTTTCTTCGTGATAACCCAGTTCTCACCGTGTAGAGAATTCATGAATGTATTGAGATACATTACCACGTTCTCTTTGTGTTGAGACTGTTTGAACACACCAGAATACTCAAACTCATCATAGGCGGCTAATCCATTGCCTTCCAACGCACCATCGATTTGAACGGCAACCTGTCTTCTGACCATATTACCGTTCTCATCTTCCTCTTCTTCAAACTCAGTTCCCATAGAACCAACCAATGCCGCATCAGTAGTGTCTTTCACTGAGAATATATCAAAGTCTGTGTTATATTTGTCATTAATCAAATCGAAAGTCAATCTAGATACAGGCCCAAAGAAATCATAGAGAGTAGACTTACCAGTTCCCGATGTCTGCATCCAAAGGAATTGAACTCTGGTATCATCAATCCTCCTCCCATGTGGGATTGATACCATGTCTTTGCATAACTGTCCTAATAGGGCATAGAAGGATACTGCTGAAGGCACGGGGTTGTATAGCGACACCTGCTCTGCGCTTCTCATGTATGCCTCTACCACCTTTGGTAGGACAGACTCTTTCGCTCGTCTTTGTATCTGTGCTAGAGAAGCCGTGTTCTCCTGTTGCTCAAAATACAGTCTATCTTCTTCTTCATTATCATATATTTCCATTTTCATATCACCTGCTTATCCTCCGAATTCATTAATCCGTGGACTCTTTCAGCCAACACTTTACCGAACCCATCTAGCATGGCTATCTCTGATGGTGGTGTTTCCCCTATCTCCATTAAGGAGCCAAATTCGTCTATCAACGTCTTGGCCTTCTTCTCACTAATTCCGGGGATAGTAGTGAGAACGTCTAATCTCAAATCAGTAGTGCTTATTCTCCGTTGTTTAATCAAACGTGGATTGTATACATCTCTGTCAATGGGTTGCATCTTACAGACTACGCATATCATATGAGCCGCAGTCTTAGCATCTTTCACCCATAGGACACTTGCATCCATGTCTAGCATTATCTTACCAAACGCTCCATGAAACTTATTCGATATCGAATTGAAGTGTCCCTTGCCATATTGCCTATAGGCCTTGTATGCAGTATTAAAATCCCCATACACGATTACTATGTTATTGTCGAAAGCCCTATCCATATTGTCTAATTGATTCCATAGTCTCTTGTTCAATATGGACTGTAGGAAATCGAATGCTGACTTAGCCTCAAAGCATACATCATTGAACACATAGTCTCCTATCTCCAACCATTCTTTTTCAAATGGTATATTCATGGTAGTTGCTTTATCGATTACAAAGGCACTCAATTCTGAATCCTCTCTGCTATCAATCACCAACTTACTCATCATGATACCTCCAACACTTACCTACACAATAGCCCTGTGGTATCAAAACTCCCTTACAACTAGGAGCATGATAGCCACGATTCACTATGAAATCAACATGGCTCTTGGTCTTCCTCTCATCCCAATCCAACCATATGTCATCCTTAGAGGCAATCGTCTTCAACTCCTCCATGATAGTATCAGTGATTTGCTTCTTAGCATCTTCATTGACCTCTCTCACACCAAGGCTCAATAGGTCACGGAACCACTGAACAAGATACACTCTAGCATAGTGGCTAGGGTTCTCCACAGTGATTGAACTATGCAAGCATGGTAGTATCGGTAGACGACCCAATGGCTTAGGGACTTCTACTTCCTCTTCCGATACTGCGACTGGCTTTACCTTCGGCCATTGTATTAGTTTGTCTCCCCACAATGTCTTGGCTTTTGCGTTCCCTACTGAGAACGTTCTTTCTGGTATGTTTTTCTCAAACGTTCTAGGATTGATAAAATAACAATAGTATCCATCAGTGCTTAGGTTCATCGTATTAGGAACCCTACGAAGTCTATTGGTCTGTATGCCAGTTCTATCAAGCGTTGGATAATCCTTAGCCAACTCGGAATAATACCGTTGAACGCTTCGGATATCATCAGCCACCTCACCGTAAGCGATGATGTGAAATCCTTTCCCTGAGAATATGGTGTCATGCTTGATATTATGACTACGAAAGTATTCGTGGACTGCTCTGAAATCCTCATATGCATTCTCAATAGGCTCATCGTGAGCATCGAAATCTAGGAACATCCTATCGATTACTACAGATGAATCCACTTTCGCATTGTCAGTGAAGTCAGCATAGTCATACACTGTCGTGTAACAGTTCATCTTACCGTTGTAGGTGTTAACCCAATCAACGAATTCCTTCTTACTCTTCACTATCTTTCTTTTCATCTGTGGTGCGTTTCTTAGATGGCTTCCCGCCCACACTTCTCTCGGAAATCTCATTTTCAATTCCTCCATTAAAATTTACATTTGCATTCAGTAGTTCTTCTTTCATGTATTGTGCTACCCAGTGTTTCAATGAGTCATGCCTTACTCTGTAGAATAAACCACCAAACGTGCTGATGCCGTGAGCATAATAATCTCCTGATTCTGCCGCTTCCTTCAACATTTCTTCAATAGGCACTCCTTCACACATCCTAGCGATGAAACCGTAATCCAGTTCCTTCTCTAAGATATCAGCAAACTCTTTCACAATACCTTCCATGTCTTGCAAGTCTGCAAAAGTCCATTCTTTTTCATTCAACAATTCCTTAACTCTATCTTTTATCTGTTTCATTATATCACTCCCCATACCTTCGCTATCAATATCAACGACAGGAATATGTTTACCCCTGCCGCCACTGTTCTAAACAAGGCCATCGTAGCGAAATGGTCTTGCCCCCAATGTTCTATGTCATCACCGTTCAAAACCACTCCTCCAAACTGCTTTGTTTTATGTCCTTCTTTATCTGCATTACATTCCATCCCATTGCTCTGAATATAGGGTCAGCCTTCTTCATGATTGACCCAGCATAGTGTAGCCAGTCAGGGGTATATCCATCGAAGTCACTCTCCGTTAGCCCTGCCACATACTTTGGTTCAACAGTCTTTTGGTGTATCGGATGGAAATACACGTTGTTGGGATTCACTATTCTACAAAAGAGATAGGAGTCTGTTATCGGCACATCATTGATGGCATTGTAGAATACAATACCCTCGATGCCAGCACCAATGGTTGGCCTCTTTCCTTCTAGTGTCTGCAATGTCATGTTATTGCAACATGCCCCATTAGTCAAGGAATCGAAATCATTCTTCCTTTTGCAATTACTGCACTTGACCTTGAATCTCTCTTCCCTGAATCGACTACGCTTCAAAATGTCAGTAATCGGAATCTGTCCTGATAAAACCGTGTAATATTTATCTCTCAAAAATTCCACTATTTCTGCTTCATCCTTGTTTTCAACCCACATGTTGAGAACTGCTATCTGAACCTCCTTGGCTAGTTTAGTCTCAGAGACTCTCTTAGCAGTGAATCCAGTCATGGTGAATTCCTTATCATCTAGGAACTTACCATCCTTCCAAGTAATCAAACCAGCGTTCCTGTTCTTTACACAACCAACACCGAGGGATTCAAAGTATTTCTCAAACTCAAGAACCACAGGGTGTTCGTCTAACTCTAGGAGATTAGGAAAGAACTTCCTTACATGGTCATTGAGTTTACCCAAGTTCTCTTGTGCTTCCTCAACAGAATCCACTTGGCAGTAGATTGAATCTGTGTGTCCGTAAACTACTTTCATAATGACACCCCACAATGAGGGCAGTATTTCCAATCTGCTTTCTTAACTATCTCATGATGACCCGGAACATACCACTTATCACCGGAGAACATAGTTGCCCCTAGTTTTTTCATATAACCTTGGATTGATACCTGTCTTGCCCTATTCTTGTATTGGTTTAGAAACGCCTCTTCTGCAACCAAGTCTTGCTTCTTTGACACCATTTCATTTAATTTAGATATTCTCTCTGGTTCTGTGCATTGTTTTAACTCATCGAATAGTAATTCAGCAATATCTTCGTTCTCGATATACTCACTAGCGTGTATTGCAACACTGTAGGGGTTTGTCACAAGGGGGTCGCCTACAAAGTATTGCCTACCTTTACCTTTTCCAAAATATCCTATGTGACCATCACGATGTAGGCTCTCCAATCTCCTTCGTAGAACTACCTGTGACATTTTGTCCATGTCCACCCATGCACATATCTCACTAATTTTACAAGGTGAATTTTGAGTTATTACATCTATTATATGTTGGTCATCTTCATTAACTTTCATACTTCCCTCTCCATATATTCTGGGTGAGACTTAGGCAACTTGTGTTGTCGCCTATTCATCATGTTCTTCAGATAAGTGCTAATGTTAGTTGCACCCTTATCGAATCTCTTCTTAGCAACTTCATCTCCTTCTGGTATCATTTGTTGCATTAGGTCATCAACATACAATCTCTCACCAATGAAGTTGAGTAATTCATATTCTACATGGGCTACGCTTCTTGCTCTTCTTGTCATTCCTCCTCACGCTCCAAATAAGTCTCTATTTTCTTAATTCTCTTGTTAGTGCTTTGTAGGATTTTAACTACTATTCCTTCTATCCTGTCTTTATGAGCAGGATTTTTGTATTCCTTTCTTACTATCTTGGCGATTTTCTTCTTATCGCTTTCTGATTTATCTATCAGTCCTTGTAGTCTTTCAACTTCTCTTTCTAATTTCTGAATCCTTTGCTCATCCTTTGCTTCTGCTTTCATTTGTTTCATGACCCATTCTCTCATAGTAATATCATTACCTGCTTGAGCGTGAACATTAGTCGAAATGACTAATTTATTTTCACTATACTGATTAGCATACTTAGCATCATTACCAAGGTGTTCATCACAATATTTCCGAACACCCGATTTAGCACTACTTACCTTGAATGGTTTGTTACACTTGTATCCATCCATCATTGGGAATGAACATCTTTTTACTACTTCTACCATTATTCTTCCCTCCTAATTTTGAACGTTTCTTTCCCTTCCAAATGTAAGAAGGGATTTACCATTTGTAGGTAATCTGCAAGCCAATTTCTGATGCAGTTTCTACAAACGGCTCCAATGTCAGTCATACAACCGTCTATTGTCTCAAATATGGTCAAAGGAATTTCAGTTTCACAAACTTTACACTCAATCTTCATTTCTTATCCCTCCTTTCCATATTCCTATGGTATCTTTCCCATGTCATTCCTTCATCTTCACGAAGCCATGTCCATATTCTTTTTAGCCAGTTAATCATTACAATTCCCTCGCTTTGAATGCGGCCTCTCTAATGGCCTGTCTTGCACTAGCAGTGATACTAGCCGCAAGGTCTACGTTAGCCCAACCAAACCCCTGATATGCAATGATACCATAGAAGGAAGCCATCAATCTCTTGACTGCTAATTGGTTGTTATTCCACTTGTTATAATCACTTGTCGTTTCAGCGTTTCTCATCAAGGACTTGTATTCATTCCTCAATTGCTTCAACTCAAGTAGAGCCTTCGGGAGAATCCCCAACTCATCAGTTTTGAAATACATCATCTCGTATTCGGTTTCAGCACTGAAATCCTTGGGAGTTTTGATATTGACTCCAAAGGCAGTCGGTTCATCAGAGATTGTCTCAAATGAAATGTTACGCGCAATTGTCATGCTCGGATAAAGCCCAGCGAAATCGAATGCGGCGACACCCAAATGTAATCCATTTGTGGACTCACTGAGCGGGTCATACACCATTGCCCCATCGTATGCTACCCTCTGCCCTTTCTCGCCAGTAGGAGCCTTCCAAGGGGCATTTCTCATGAAATATATGCCTCCCATGTTACTTGCATAGAAACATGCATCGAAGGGAGCCTTCAGAAGTCTCTGGAGTGACAGTATTGCTTCTGTTGTGTGTTGCATTTCATCTATTCGGACTAATAGTTCAACGTCAACCCTCGCGTATTCCAAATAGGTTTCAGTATCCTCAAGCCAACCCCTTGCAAAGAACTCATTCTTATCAGGGAACTTCTCACTGACGAGTTTCTTTGAACCTAGAACTGTCTCTGCAACGTAATCCAATGCCATTGACGGTAGTGTCCCTCTTTGTGCATCGTTCCATTGTCTCTCAAATGCCATGTCCAGAGGCACACATATCCTTCCCTTGATTGGTTGTGATATAGGAGAGTAGTTGTGAATCGCTTCTTCATAGCCTGACTTGTTCACTCCTGTTATCTCGTTGAATGGTGACATTAAGCGTGGGTCTAAACCGTGAGCCACTATACGTTCAATCAACTTAGGCAAGTCGAACTTCCAACCGAACCAAGAGATAAGCATGTCAGGGTCTTGTTCAATCATATCAGCCATGAACGCAACTAACATCTTCTGCTCTGAATGGTATAGACGATTTGTAGAAACATCGTATCCCTTTTCTAGCATTTCCTCTACGTTTGGACACCACCAATAAGTAGTGTATCTTCTCTTGTAATTATCATATACAACAATACAAGTGATAGCACCGTCATGTTCTCCACCTTGCATCCACTCCATATCCCAATACCACTTACGCATCTCGTATTCTGGTATCTCATCTATGCAATCCACCGCATACCTGTAATGGTGTGCAACGTCAGCCTCGTATGTCTGCCCTAATCTATCTCGTAGTCTATAGGCGTAAGATGGCCTTGCTGGTTTCCAAGTGACCTTGACTAAATCATTACCCTCTAGGTTCTTGTAGTCTCCCTCCTCGGTGTTTATCTCAAGACGAAACCTACCCCATTTATCCTTGAACATCAAGTTCTCTATCTCCGTATATGGAGAGTCCTTCTCAATGAAGAAGTATGGCGGGAACTCCTTGAAAGAGACAACTTTCTCTTCTCTCTCAAGGGTTTCCGGGTTTCTAGTTCTTATTCCTATTCCATCGTTTATTCTACTAATTATCATAATCTCACCTTGTTAGGTAAGGAGCCTTAATCATCATCCTGTTTGATGATGAGAACAGTATCGGGCTATCGTCCTTCATGTATATCGTTACAGGGCCGTGCATGAACCCACTGAAGGGGCCAGTGAACTCAACTGTTGATGGGTCACCAACTCCCTCCAATAACTCAATCTCAATCTCAATATTATCCACTTCGCTTTTCTTTGAACTAATGGTTAGTTTATCACCACCATATTCAAACTTGTATCTAGCCACACCAAGAACGTCACACGCCTTGGATGCCTCTATCATGTCTGCTTCCACAGTGCTTAGTTTACATTCATACTCTGTCTTACCGAATGACACTCCTCCTACAGATGGGGTTCCTTCTATGGTCGGGCCAGTCAACTGTAACATGTCATAGTTAGTAATCCTCGTAACCATATCCATGTTAGGGTGTGTTAGCACCTTAGACATGGATGCCTTCTTACCTGCACTACTCAATGTAATGTAGTCATCAGAGGTAAACGTGACATCCTCACTGAATACCTTCAAATGCTTCAACATTGCACTTATATCAACAACGCACATTCCAGTCGCATTGTCTTCATCGGTAAACCAATGGTCTATTCTACAAGCGACTGATGCACTAGCATTCACTATCTTCAATGTGGTGTCTTCGATAAGTAGCACGGCATATTCTGATAATGAACCGTTCTTTGATTCATGTCCGTTGTAATACTTACCCTTTAGGTAAACGTCTTCTAGATAATTTCTTAATTTCTTTGCTTTAATTGTAAATCTCATAACCAACTCTCCTCGTTAGCGGCATCACAAATTCCATAGTAACTACAACTAGCACAGGTCTTTGCAAAATACTTCGTGGGGAATATCCCATTCTCATATGAATGAAGCAATTGGGACATCCCCTTAATCACCGAAGTGTAACTTCCTTTCTTCTTCGGTTCCAGATGGATGTAGTTAGACGCTGGGTAATACCAGCCCCAATGCGTGATGGGTATGTTCCTATCCAACCCATGTTCTCTCAGTGTCTCTTCAGGACAGTTCTCAAACAACAACTGATAGAAGGCCATTTCCTTCCTCATCATCGTAGTCTTGTAGTCCTTCCAAGCACCAGTCTTCAACTCCATAGGAATGTATGCACCATCCTCATGAAACATACGGTCAATGATTCCCTGTAAGTGAACAACATAATCCCTAGTGAGGGGAAACTTCTCGTTGCCATCTGCTTCTATTGTTATCTCAGCATCCAGCATCACCTCATTGACCACAGGTATGAAGTCCTCCATCATCGATTCGGCCTTTGCCTCTAAGAAGCGATTGGCCTCAAAGATGGACATAGCCTCATACATCTCCGTGTAGTCATCAATGGGATGAAGACTCATACAGTAATTCACAAGTTCCGCATGGGAGAGGTTCTCCGCCTTCTTTATGTCGAAGGCATTGAAGAAGTCCTCTCTTGCATTGTGAATTATAGTTCCCTTGACCATTGCCTCAGTTTGGTCTTGAGGCAGTTTGTCTATGTAACTGAACTCGTATTTCTTCGGACACCAATTGTATGAACCAAACGAAGACTTGGTAATCTTCAGGATTGGTGCATCAGGGTCGTCATAGTTCTCTGGTTGGAACTGATAGGTATACTCTCTCATAGTTCTCCCTTCTTTAATGAAGGAAGACCCGTCCAAACTACCTCACCATTCTTAATCGTCAAAACGGTGTTTCTTGTTCCAATCAGTTCCGGCTTAATCGCACTTGCTTCTATCAGAGCAGTAAATACAGTTTCCGTCTTACTAATCTTCCTTTCCATTCTTATTGTAGAAGTAAAGATGTCCTCTGTTGAATCATGCCAATTGGCAATGATACCAACGGGGCTACCATCTACATACTTCTCCTTTGAATGGGCAATCACAATCCTATGACAATCCATCTCTAGAATCTTCTTGTGTAAGAAGTTCTTGTATGGTGTGTTCCTATCTCCCCATACGAAAGGCAACTGCTTGATTACCGTATCAGCATCAAGGTTGTGCTTTATCCTCATGTATGTCTCACATACATCAGTGAGGAACTTATCAGCACCGTCAATAATAACTGCCTTCAATGTTCCATCCTTCAGATATGTCATTGCTTCCTCATAGTGCATCTCTGCGTTATGCTTGGTAGCCTTGATATCAACAAGGGTATCTGGATGTCTCTCAATAGGATTGAACACAACTAGGTTCTCTACATTGTCGTAATGATTCCTCTTTACGTCAATGAACCTATTGTCATAGTCCCATACAAAGACATGCATACCATTCGCTATATCCTCTTCTGTGAGGAGGTCTGCCGCAAGAGCAGACTTGGCGGTTTTGGGTGCGCCCCAAATACCACAACAGAGATAGTTCTTATCCCTGTCTTGAGCCGCCTTCCTCTTAGCGAGATACGCTTCTCTTCCTAATGCGAAAGAGCCTTTTTCCTTGTCATTCGTTTTTACTGCTTCATTTGTTTTACTCGTAGTCCATGCCGTCATTTTCATCACCATTTTCATAATGCACCAATCTATTTCCACAGGTGCGTAGTATCTCATTCAAGTCATTGTATGAGACTTTCAGTCTTACTTCCTTGCCGGATAGAGTATGGAGTTTAACCCAGAACTCTCCGGTTTCGTGGTTCTTCTTCCATGTCACAAAATCAACGTTCTGTGCTGGAATAGAATAACTCCCCCCGTGTATTACGGAGTCACCATCAGCGTAGGTGCTGATAGTGTAGGATTTGTAATATCCCTTGCTCATGCTCCTGCCTCCACTATTGAGTCTGCAACCCACTCGTCAATGTATGATTGTGGTGTCTTGACCTTCTCCTCACAGTTGTTGCAATAGACATCATCAATAGGTATGACATCGAACAATTCGGATACAATCTCCCCGTATTTGTTGAAGTAAAACACCAACTCATTTAGGTTTCTCACGGTGAAGAGGGGCGTTTCGCAACAGGAATCCAAATTCCTGTCTTTCAGTATCGCGGCTAGGCTAGTAATTTGATAGTCCTCATCAGCATCCATAGCCCACTGCGCTTTCTTAATCTCCATCTCTCTCTCTTCATCGGACATTGAAGCGAACTTCTTCATTTGCTCAAGGGTCGTTTGAGTAAATGGTAGTTTCAAATATGATTCGTTCATTCCATCTCCCCCTGATGCCATTTCCTCGCGTATTCCAGTTGCTTTTTCATTTCTATATGGAATCTTCGCTGATAAGCATTAAAGAAATCTCTTGTCGTCCTATATCCTACGTCCTCACATAGAGATTCTACAGTTGAACGGTCATACTCATCAAGGTCGCCCGGTGCTATGAATGTAGCCAATCTAATTGCTTCGTTAAAACTCATGAGAAAAACCAATCCGTTTCTTCTTCCTCTGTGAACTCAATCTTATCTGGGTTTCCACCCCTTGCCTTGAGAACGTGTATCCCTGTTACGTTTATCGTCACACTCTGTATGTTGCCTTCAGAATCACTTCCTTGTGAAGTCCTTCCTACAACAATCACATTAGAACCAATGCCGAAATCTATCTCCATGTTAGAGGGTATCCAACAAGTGACTCCACTGAATCCATCATCGTTGAAGTCGAAGTCAGTGTTCAAGTCATCAAGGGTCATAATCCTGTTACCGTTCTTGGTAGGGTTCATGTTGATGTTAGTCACACTACCATCAGTGAACACAAACCTATCATTGTAGTTCTTCTGACCCACAGTGCTATGATACCTATCCAAGTCAATTAGTGGACTGAAGTTACCCTCAGAATGGGACATCAGTTCATCTTGTATAGAAACATCAGAGACATCCACTGGTTCTGTATTGTCACTATTGTAGGCTAAAGACCCAGCAGTCACATCAGTCCCACCGTGTATTCTATCCTCATGGGTGGAGTTAGTGATACATGAGAACGATACGAACTCAAACGTCTTAGGGTCGAAATTCACACTGTGTGGCCCCTTGTAACTGAAGAAGTATTTCCCCAACTTACCAGCGACCTCACCGATGAATATTCCTGACCTTCTGAACTCAGACTTAGCCAAGGGCTTACCGTAGTTCTTGTTTACGAAGGTTCCATATTTCTCTGTTGAATCCAGAGGGACTAGATACCTACCATCGTCTAGTTCAACGTGGTTCTCAGGTAACTTACCAAACACGCGAATTACCTCCTCGCCGTCTTTCATCATCTGCCCCTCATACTTGTCTCCCGTCATAGGAGTGAACAGTGCGACCTTGCCTAGTTCGTATGTAGTGTCTGAATCTCGGTGATACTCTCCTACTATCCTGTCTCTCTGTATAGCCATCATATCCCTAGCCTCGTCAAGAGAGATGAAGAAGCCAAATGCTGGCTTCCAGAACTCATCATCACCACCTGAAGACGCTGGCCTCTGTTGTGCTAGTTTAGCACCACTGAAGTATTGTCTCCATAGTCCTCTTGCCAAGAGGGGTTCCTCTGTGGCATCCACATCATTCTGTGTGCAGATGTCATTGAATTTCTTCAATGCCTCTTCCTCACTCATGCCGAGTATATCGGCGGCTTTTCTTATTTCTTCCATTATTGTTTCATCCATTTTTATTCCTTCCTTTTTCTTTTTTCGTTTAGCATTTCCAATACGGCTTCTGCACTTATGACAACACCTGCCAATATCCAGAACCAATCGGAATCTAATGTCAATACCCCTGCTAACTTCAGCAAGGGTAGTGTAATCAGGAGTATTCCTCCTAGTAGAATAATCTCATACCTAAGCATTAGGTGTTTGAAATCATCCAAATCTGTCTTTCCATCTTTGTTAAAATCTAATATCTTTTTTACCATATCAATTCCATCTTCTATTGTTATCAAATATTATTTTGTATAATCCTCTCATTATTACGAATGCAAAAAATACCTCTATTCCTGTCATATCATCTGTCCTATCATCCAAGAAGCAAGCACCTTTGGAGTCATACTTGAACTCCGCCACTCTGCTTCCCCGACAACCCGCAGTAATTTGAACTTTTCATTACTGGTCATATCAGTCTTTATGATAGTATCATGCAGACCGATGCATACGGTCTTCATTTCTATTGAATCGTAAAGTAAACTATGCACTCTTTCCACCGCTTCTGTATATTTATTTTCATTGACTAATTCTAATATTTCTGTGTAAGGCAATAGGTGTTTGTCGACTTGCTTGAGGAGGCTGGATTTGCTAGAAATCGCCGCCTGAAGTTCCGTCAACCCTCTTCTCACATCTCCATGTAGGGACTCTATGAAGATTTCTATCTCATCCTCGTAGGTGTTAGCAATACCCTCATTCTTCAGCGCATTAGTCAGTATGGCATACATGTGGTGGTTCTCCAATCTCTTGAAGGCGTAGTTAGCACACCTTGAAATCAAGGGGTGGATTATCTTATGTCTGTCATTGCAAGTTATGATGAACCTACAGTTGTCAGCATACCTTTCCATGATTCTCTTCAACGCATTCTGCGCATCCCTAGTCATACCATCCATCTCATCAAGAAGTATAATCTTGAAAGGAGCATCCCCTATCTTACTAGTAGATGCAATCTCCTTAATCCTAGTTCTAACAGTCTCTAGTTTCCTATCATCTGAAGCATTGATTTCAAAGAAGTTTGACTTGACATCATCCCTCAGCATATCATTCGCTAGAGATATAGCCGCCGCAGTCTTACCTACTCCCGCTATACCATACAATAGGACATTGGGCATCTCTTGTTCCATTACCCAATGTTCCGCGTCCAAAGTGAAATTCATTTGGCCGATAATCTCGTTTAGTTTTCTTGGTCTATATTTTTCTGTCCACAACATTATTCTTCCTCCTCACATGTATCACAATACCAATTTTCTACATTCCGCATATCATCCCAATCACCGTGGAAAGACATTAGATTGTATATGTCATGGACATTATTCAGTTTGTGTTTTATACGATATGCGTTTGAAGGTATACACTTCTCACATACGAAGCCTTCAAACCCTACCTCTTCAATAGAATCCTCAAACATTTCCCCATAATGATGACCTGTTACGGCATCACTAAGTAATTGGTCTACTGCTTCTTCTTCACTAGTGGCCTGAACCAGACCCTCTAATTTTACTGTTAATTCAATTTTATATTCTTTCATTTTTATGCTCATTATTCTTCCTCCTCATACGTCTTCCCATCTATTTCTCCTATATACTGCCATAGTCCAACTGCGCTCTTTCTACCAGCATTTGGATAAAACACGAAATCAGGATGTATCCTTATTAAACTGGTTAACTGAATAGCAGTGGTTCCAGCATGTTGACTTACTCTACCACTAACTCCAACATAGTTGTTCATATAGTGCCTCATTTCTGCTAGAGAGAACAGTGTTCTTTTCTTCATTTTACCGAACTTCACCATAGCATTTTTCTTGTAAGTATGTTTTATTGGCCCAGCCATTACAACCACGCCTCTAGTGTCTCTTGTGGTGCTATAGGAGCATAACGCTTCTTGCGCTTCTTCTCTCCTAGTTTCAGCATCCTACATTCCGTATTATCTAACACGGACTTCGCATATTCTCTAAAGGATTCATCCTTCAATAAGTCCTTCAATAGGTGAGCATCTGCTCTCCTAATTTTTAGTTTATAGCAAATCTTCGGTAATGTCGAATATGCTTTTCTCTGTGGCATTACCATCTTGCGTTGCATTCTACCATTATGAGAGTAGGCCAACATCTCATAGAAGTAATCATTTGACCACCTTCTCTTGACATAGAAGTCAATGAAGGATAGTTTGTTTGGATGCACATTGGGTGCAATCCATGAGAGTATCTGAATATCAGGAGGTTTGCTTATCATGAGCATATCCTTGACCTCTTCCCTATCAGGATTCCTGAGATACTCCTTAATCATAGGGAACATATCGATATCATAGTTCACTGGTTCGTCAGACCTCGGTGCTATCTCCTTTATCTCTTCAGCCATTGTCTTCTTAGTGGCTCTCTTCAATTTGCAGAGGCTCATCAGTTTCTTAGGAACGTCCTTTTGGTTATCAGACATCAACACTACTTGACCTCTGTATTCTAGTATGGTCTTCCTAATCAATTCAACATTAGCCTTGTAGTGAACCTCATCAATGATGATGCCCCTTTCTGGTGGGATGCTATAGTTGTCTTCTATGTTAAACTCATTAGCATACTGAATGATAGGGTCGTCAGAAACGAAGGACATTGCCTTCTTCATCTTCTCTGTGTCTGTTTTCCCTACTACTATTATTGCTCTATTCTGATTCATCGTTTTCATTAGGCTCATCTACAACCCTCACTTCCATTATTTCTTCATATTTGGCATCACACTTGGCACAATATACCTGAATGACATACCACTTCAACCCATTCTCTTCCTTTATCCCTGCATCGTATCCGAAGTCTTGGTCACCACACTCATTGCAACCCTTCTTCACTCTATCAAACACATGATATTCAATGATTTCTGCATCATCCTCCATCTTGGCTACTGCATTATTGAATGCCACATTGACATTACAAGCATTACACAACTCACCCATGAGAACGGGCCTAATCTGACATCTAGGACAACGCTTCATGTTAACCCCTTAACCTCTAAGATATAGTCAAGCCCCTTCTGCGTCAGATGTTCCCCGTTAGAACACATGGAGAGGCATTCCTTGAAGGTTGTCCAAAACGGGTTCATGGGTAAATCAGGAATCAATTCCTCGCAGGTTCTATTGAGGTTGGTCATGTTAGTAATCAGCAAGATTGGTCTTGGTCTACTCTTGCTTTCCTTCTCCTTCAACTTGCTCTCAATCTCATGTTGCAATAAAGACCTGTGAACACCTACAAGAAACTCCTTGTGTCCTCTAAGACATACTCGCAATCTAACGCGATAGCCTAGTGTGACGTTATGTTCCTTCGCTACTATAATCTCAGGAATAGCAGAAGCAATCATGATTCCCTGTAACTGCTCCTTGCTGAACATGCGACTACCTGCTACATTTGGTAGTTAAAAGTTATGCCATTGCCTCTACGTCTTGTATGTTGTTTATGTCAGACACATACTTGTCTCTTCGTATCCTCTTGACTCTTGGGAACCTTATCGAATAGTTCCCAGAAGCGTCTTGTGATATCAAATCACCAGTGACTTCTAGCACTATTCTAGGTAGCAGTTCAAACGTGCTATTAGAATAACTGTCAACTATCTTCTTACATTCCGTGGTTAGCATAATCAAATCGCTATCTGAGAAACCACTACCTACGAATCCTAACTCCACGAACTCACCGCTCCATTCTCCTTTGACTGATATACCAAAGGAACCGAACACATCTGACCGCTTGCCTTCACCATATCTAGCAGAAGTGATAACAACATCCAACTCTACTCTTGCTGGCTTGTGTTTCAATAGTGAGGAAGACCTCTTACCAACGTCATACACTGCACTCTTGTCCTTTATCATGATACCCTCATGTCCCATGCTAATTGCGGTATTATACGCGGCTTCTATTGGGTGGTTATTATCCCATGAATCCGCTCTATATTCACTAGGGAAGTCTTGTAGAAGAGCCAACCTAAGCCCATAAGAGCGACCTATTGCAGTCTCTTCCATGTAGTATAACACATCGAATATTGCTAGTTTAACAGGACACTCCCTAACTGCGGCTTCCTTGTCCTTAGAATGAACTCTCTTTGCTAGGAGTTTATGTTCCGCAGGTGAACCATCAGCCCTCACAGGATATATCTCAGTATCAATAATGAACTGATGTGCGTTGAATGTCTTGACTATCTCCACTATATCGGGATATTGTTCAGTGACTACATTTCCCTTACGATTGAATATGATGACGTTATCATCAAACCTATGAATCTGATACCTATTACCATCATACTTCACATCAATGAGATACTGGTCTGGTAATTTACCCGCAAATTTCTTCGCCAGAACGCAAGGTATGAACCCCCCATGCATTACGGTGCATGGAGGTTTTTGCCCATTCATTAGATAACGATATACGATTGATGACTTGTGGAATTTACCATACATCAACACATCATTATTGGAGAAGTAATCTGCTAACGCCTTATTCACCGTTGAGCAAGATACCCCGTTCCTCGGTGTCCGTAGCCAATATCTCAAGAACCACTTCAACTCCAATCCGTTCATCTCATTGATGGCTTCCTTGAAGAGTTCATAGGACTGTCCATTACTAATTGAGCAATCCATAGTCAAGAGATGTATTAGACTCTTCATTGACATGTTACTGCTAACAGAGGACTCCCCGATGAATTGACGCATCCCTTCACCTAAGTCACCCCACATATTCTCGTATTCTACTACTTCGTCATCGAAGCAACCCAATGCATTAGCAATCCATTTCCTAGCATTAGTGAGTCCGATGTTATTACTCTCATATTCCTCACATAGGATGCGAACTAATATCTCACCGTCATCCGAGAACGTAGAGAAGTTCTCAGAAAGAGTCTTTCTCTTTCCCTTTGAGTTCTCTAACGCTTCACATAAATTACTGAATCTACTCAGTGTCATCTATACCATCTACTATCTTATTGAGTGCCTTACTT
>TARA_R100001594_G_scaffold24581_2_pt1 | contig 19288 bp, 21 predicted proteins | sample TARA_R100001594 | Tara Oceans TARA_R100001594 (sample SAMEA2622752) | marine metagenome | biome: marine biome (ENVO:00000447); feature: marine epipelagic mixed layer (ENVO:xxxxxxxxx); material: "saline water (ENVO:00002010), including plankton (ENVO:xxxxxxxx)" | depth 150 m | reverse complement strand
CATAATTGCTCATCTCCAATATCTAAAGTTTCTCGAAGATTTTCAGGCAAGGATTTCCAACCTACATCATAGTATGCTTCTGATTCTAATGGCTCTTTTGCCATCCAATCTAAATAAGGGTCTTTAACTGCATCTTTCCACCAATTATGAACTGTTCTAGCTGCATATCTTGCAGAACCACCTCTTCCACCTCCAGTTTCAGTAGCTGCAGCTTCTACATAAGTACCTGTTTCAGGGTCCCAAATATATCCACCTGTACCTTCATGAGTATCAGCAGCTCTCGAACCCATCAGTCTCTTGCCAAGTCCACCTTTTTTACTCCATACAGAATGTCCTCTTCTTAAATTAGCAGTAGCGGTATATCCTCTAGTTCCTTTTTTCCAATCAGAACCAGGAGCAAATTGCACACCTGGCGTTAATAAATGCTCCCCTTTATAAGCATCTACAGACTTGTCCCATCTTTTCTTTTTCTTTACTCTATATCCAGGCATGTCTTTTAATTGAGCCATAATCTTTTCCTTTTAAGTTAATAAATCATCTAATAAATCAATTGTTTTTACAGCAATATGGACTCCTGCATAAATAGGGTTTGCATCAGCACCTGCTGCTCCTGCTACATCCATAGCTCCTGTAAATCTATCCCAACCAGAAGCATCTTTTCTGACAACATCATATGCTCCCATTACTTCACTTGCAGGTTCTGTAATAATGCTAGCTTTTTCACCAACTTCTTTAGCTGTATTAGCAACATTTTTTGCAGTTGTACTTGCGTTCATTAATCCTTCCTGCACCTTTTGTCCTAACTCAGTATCCTTTAAGAAGTCTTGAGTATTAACATATAAATCATCTAATAAACCACTGCTTTCATTTAAAATATCATTAGAATTTCTAATTGCATCTGGAGCCTGTATACCTATATCAGTAATATCTTTAGCACTAGCCAAATCATTATACTGCAATCCACCAAAATTGGGGTCTGATAATATAGGATTACTTTCTGTATCCATACCTAATTTGGCAAAAATATCTTTTGTGAGTTCTGGATTATCATAAGCATCTACAAATTCTTCAGGGGTAGGTATAATATCCTCATGACTTTTTATAAATGTCAATCCTTTACTACTTTTACCAAACTCAGTAGGATTATTTTTCTTAGCATAATCAACAATAGATTCATAATCTTTTAAAATTTGACCCTGATTAATGCCTGCATCTTTCCATTTTTCATTAGCAAGCATTCTACCTTCTTTTATAAATGCATTTCGTGCATCTAATTCTGAATTACTACCGATTGGTTTAATTTTAAAGTCTTTTATCTCATCTAAAATCTTAGTGACGACATCTGCATCTGAAGTCTTTCTAATAAGTTCTTCTACAGTATTAGAATTAAGTTCTTTCTTTTCTTTTTTTAAGTTAGGTATAACAGCTATATCTTTAGTATTTTTATCCATTATTTGAGCTATCTCAGACTCATTAAAGCCATTCTCACTCAAAGAAACTATTACATCTTCTTCAGCTAGTTGATATAACTTTTTAGCAAATTCATGACCAGTAGCATCTTTATTTTTCAATACCTCTTTAAATACTTCAGAGTCTCCACCAAAATAATCTGGTTGAGGATTTACTTCTAATACTTCATCTAGCTTTGAAAAAGCTAAATCCTGCATAACTTCTACATCTGGTTTAACTCTAAGATAAGAAGGTTGATATATATCTTCAATATAGCCTGTCATTCCTATAGAATCAGTTCTAGAAGAAGACTTTTTAAATAACCGCTTTGTATCTACGCCACCATATTCATCATGAACTTTTATACTATATTTGTCGGTAAGGAGTCCTGAATCTTCAACTTTACTATCAGCTAATTTATCATGTGCAATAGATAACTTCCCAAAAGCATCTGTCATCTTAAAAGCATTAGACAGAGCCTTACTTTCTTCATCTGGAGATTCAGCTTCTGCCCTAACTGGGCCCCTATAAGCAGCACGACCTCCATAAGTTTGTTGTAATCGTCTAACTGACATAAAATTAACTCCTATTTATCAATCTAATATACCACTCTTCTCTATATATATCATAATAAAAAATACTTCCATTTTCTATTGTCCAGTTGTGATTGTAGCAGGTAATGCTATTGCCTTTATAATAATTGGCGGATAATGTGTCCCTGTTGTTCTAAATCTACCATGTCTAAAATATGATGTCCCTGAAGATGTTTCAGCACCTCCAATATAATATGTATAGGAACTTCCTGCTGTCAAACCTGTCACTACAAATGATACAGTAGTCATATTTACATCTGTTTCATCAGAACTTTGAGCACCTGCATCATAAGTATGTATTTCATTAACTTCATTAAAAGTAGCATTATCAGACAGTGCAAGTTCTACAGTTTTTGAAGACGCATAAAGACTTGCTATCATCTGTATCTCTACATTTCCTGATGGAGGTGCTTTAAAAGTGACAGATAAATCTGTACCTGCTACTGTTTGCAATACACTTAAAGTAGCATCCATTGTAATTAAAGCATCGCCAGTGCCAGTGCCATCATTTTGTATTCTAGTATATCCTAATATCATACCTGCATAAGAACTATTAGCAGCACTAAATTCTGTTCCTGCTTTTTTAGCTACAAAATTACCATTATGAGAGTCAAGTTCAACACTTGCTCCAGAGTCTACTACAAAATCATCTGCAATAATTTTATCTAAGCTAGATATTGTTAAATCGCCACTAGAATAACTAACATCAGATAAATCGTTTAATCCTAAAGACACAGCTCCTCCAGAATCAGAAGTAAGTGCTATCGTACCATTAGCATTGGGTATTGTGAGAGTTCGTGTAGTACCTGCATCAACTCCGCTCACTTGAAAATCAACAAGCTTTGTATTGTCTGAATTATCTACAATATATAAATTATTATCTGCTATTTTTAATGCTGTTCCTCCCCCACTAGTTTGAACAACAGCCGAATCATTAACCATTACAGTATGATAAGTAGCACTCCCATCATGCACAGTTAAATATTTATTATCACTAGCTCCTTTTCCTATTTCATTAACAGCAGCAGCAACTGCAGAAACAGTTAGTTTAGATGCTTTCAGTTCCGCATCTGCATCATCAGCTAGATTTCTTACCTTTAATACGCCCGAATCATTTTTAAGTTGTACCCCTGTACCATCAGAACTAATAATCTTAGTAAGTCCTTTGCCGAATAAATGATTACTAGTAGCATCTAATGTGAGCTTAACAGCTTCCCCTACTTTATGCAATTCATAAGCTAAATTACTTTCTTTGGGATTTTTGGGTTTAATTATAATTCTATCTCTATCGGTCTTTGACTCTGAAGCAGTTTCCAAGGGGATTGAATACCATCTTTGTCCATACTTAGCAAATAAATGCAGTCCTTTCTGAGGTATTCTGCGAATGACAATATCACCTTCATGGCCTTCCATTTTTCCAGGAAAGCCTTGACCTATAGTTACAACCTTTTGTTTTCTAGATTGAACTGCATTTAAATCTTTTTTAGCCTTTAATCTTCCTTTATCATTCCGAGACTTCAATATTTTTACTCCTACGCTTTCGATATTCTATTGAAAGTTCTGTTAAGGATATAGTTGAACTATAACTAAGTGGCATATTTAATTCTATTTTAAATTGTATTGTTTTAACATTTGTCAATTTTACAAATTCTATTTCAGTATCAACCCCAGTTGAATCAACAACAGTAGTTACAACCTTATTTCCATCTGTAGTAATAGATTTTTGAGGTTTAATTTCTAAAGTACCTTCTGCTTGCATATCTATACCTTTTGACCCATATTTAACCCAATCATCTCTTGGAGTAAATCTATAATAAATATCTACCTGTATATTAATATTTGTAATTCCTTGAAAACCTAATATGATATTATAAATATCTTTAATGGTTGTGCTGTCACCCATATCAAATAATTTAGTAACTATATATCCTTGAGAGGTAAATCTATAATCCCTATCCCAAACTCTTATATGCGTAGCAGACATTAGTTAATTGACCCTCCATCTGTTGTATCATCGCCAGCTACATTAGCTAAAGTAAAAACATCTCCATTTTGCATTACTATAAAATTGGTACAATCTTTATTATTAATCATTCTATCTAGACCCTTAGCCCAACTTTCAGTATTAAAAGAATACATATATACATCTCCAGCATCATTCTCAGAACCTGTAATAGATTTTTTAATTATTAATTGATTATCTAATGGACTATATATAACCATAGAATCATCTGAAAAGAAATTCTGCCAAGCTTTTTGTTCTATCATTTTATAAGGAGAGTCGCCTTCATCCTTTACCATTAAATTTTCTATATCATCACCTCGATATACATAAACTCCTTTATTGTTAGCCCATGCAATTCCATCATCTACTTCTACAACATGATTCGTATGTGAAACTCCTTTAAAATTATGTGATGATTCTAAAAATGCAGTTGTTAAATCTGAATCAGCTACATTAATAATATATAAATGTCTTTGTTTGAATTGCAGAAGTCTACCATGAGCAGAATGAAGAGCTACAATGCCATCACCATCACTAGTGTCTACATCTATTACTCCATAAGGTGTAGGAAATATATCAAACATATTTGGAGGAGATGCTATTATTCTATCATTATGCACACGCTCATTACCTGTTTCATCAACATAGGATACATTACCTATCCAAGCTCTTCTTCCAGTAATAGTAGCAGTCGCATATTTTGCTGCCAATGCAGTAGAGTTACTATCATATCCTGTTATATATTCAAAAGTATCGTCTTCATTTGGATTGTATATAGTAACTCCAGTATTTCCTGCAGTTGTTCCAGTTCCACCACCTCCTGTGCAAGTATATCTAGCTGTGCTACCTTCTCGCGACCATTCACTTAAAATAGAGCCCCTACTATCTCTAAATCCATGTACAAAATCAACCATACCTAAATGATAATATATTCCATAATTGTCATCTTCTTTTGCATGATATAAGCGAATACCTCTCATTCTTTCATCAAATAACCATTCTCCTGCTGCATATGTACCTGGATGACAAACTTGCCTTATTTCTAATGTTACTCCATCGGTTCCAAAATCCCATACAGTATTAGTATCATCATCATCATAAGTAGGATTTGCTGCTACATTAGCATTTGTAAATGAATGTGTAGGCAAAGATTCAGAACCATCAAAATAAACAGCACTTGCGAAAAACCTATGCTTCCCAAACCAACCTCCAGTATCAGTGGTTGCTTTAAATGTAAACTTCCATCTTTGGCCAGTTAAATTAGTATCATTTTCCCAATTTGTAAAATCACTAGCAGTGCTTCCTCTTGCTGCTCTAATTATTCCCATAGTACCAGAAGCATTACCTGATTGCATTGTATAAGAATTTTTAGATGTTGAGTCTGATAAATTAATTCTCCAAGATAAGTCTTGATTCATTAATTGATTTCCTACAATTTTATTATTAGGTACTCCACATATATCTCCTGTTTCAAAATAATTAACTACTTTAGATTCATTATTATTACTGAAATTTCCATCTGACATTCTTAATGCACCGCCCTCAGAATAAAATACTGGTCTAATTGCAGTTGTTCCTGACCAACCTAAAGTATTAATAGCACTACCTGCATACCATCCCTTTAAATCATTCGAATATATTTGAAGTTTTCCAGCTTGATTTATATATGCAATTCTCTCATCATCTACTTTCTCTAATGTTCTATTTGCATCTGAATAAGAAGCAAATGAAAAAGAAGTATTAGAAGCTGATACTCCTCCAGTAGTTGACTCTATAGTCAATACTTCATCAACAGATGTAGCAGCAACTGCACCAGCTTGAGCTCCTGCTTCAATATCATCAGCAAATTCATCAGCCCATTCAGTAAGACTTGTCGTTAAAGTTCCTCCATCTGCTTCAGTATCCCCATAAGTTACTGTATGAGTAGTTCCATTTATATCAATATTCCAAGCATCACCACTTGCAGGAGTTCCAGATGCAGTCAATGTTTCTTTTTGTTTCTTGCTATGATTACCCTTACCTAATGCACAAGGCATTTCATTCATAATCCATCTAGAACTACCAAGGGCACTGAAATAATATAAAGCATATTCAAGATATCCTGTAGTGTTATGAGCAATATTTGATGCATAATTTAATTCTTGTGCTTCACCTAACTCTTGCCAACCCATATTATTTCCAGACCATAAAGAAGTATCTTCTCCAAAAGCTCCAGGATATGAAAGATGCATTAACCCTCTATCAGATAAATTCCATTCCATTGTTCCTCCTAAAGAAGGCTTCCCTGATGGATAATGAGCAAGTTCACTTCCTCCTGTATCGCTATCTTTTCGACTATTACCAGCTATCATTATTAAATCATAAACATAAGAATGATTTGCCCAATCATGATTATTCTCTCCACCAAATAAACCACCAATTGACCAACGATGAGCATCACCTAAAGTTTGACCTGTTCCTCCTGCATCAATAATATCTATTACAGGTAAAGTATTTAAAGTCAAAGCAGCAGTTTTTATAACAATTTTACCTTCCATTTCTCCACTGCCAGGAGTTAAAGCTGTAATTTTATGATTAGAGTCATCAGTTCTTTGATAATTTGAAAAAAATGTCCATATAGTTGAATTGGTTTCTCCAGAATAACTATTGCGACTTATTTTCAACTTATCATTTCCACCATCCTCATTAGTCAATATAACTTCACTTACAAATCCAGAAACTGAAGTATTTCTATTTATTGCAGTATGAATAGCTGTAGTCAGTTTATGCCCTATATTCTCAAAACTCACACTTAATCCATTCGCTATTGTTTGACCAGCTACATAATTAATATTATTATCTGGACTGCTATCAAATCCAGTTCCAAAAACAAGGGTTGCCATATCAGTAATAAGTTCAGTATCATCGTTTTCATCTAATACAACAAGCCAATTTGATGCACTGTAACTTGTAGACCCTCCCGAAGCATTTGTATATGTAGTTACTGTTCCTGAATCAGAGTTCCATTTATGTGCAGTAACTGAACTTCCATTATGTAAAGTCCCTGTAGAATAACCAGTATCACTAGATAATTTATATTCACTTGAGGCAGCTGCTGTCCCAAATAAAGGAACAGGATTACCAGATATTTCAAAAGTTCCATCTCCATTAGAATCTTCCCACTTCTGTGCAAAAATACCTATAGCAACATGGTCCCATCCAGTTATAGTATCATAATGATGATTTCCAGTACTTACATAACCTTCAACTGAAGTTGGTGTTAATATATTCCCTACATATTGACCAAACTTAGAATTACTTGCCTGAGTAGCAATACTACATGGACTAGCCATTGCAGCTGTGCCATCTGCAGGGTCTTGTACGTGTGTATGTGTAAACTTAACTCCTGAAGATGGAGTCATTCCATATCCAGAATTATATGTATGTACACCATATCCCTTTATAACAGTTCCATTTGGACTACCATAGTCTGGAGAATATTTTGTTCTTCCCATTGGAGTAAGCAATCCTTTTTCATCACCATGGAAATCTACCATCTCAGCACTTTCATTGCCCTTTAAATCACGAGGGTCAGAGTTATCGTTCTGACCCCCACTGAAATCTGTTATCTTTAAAACATCTTTAGCCATTAGTTATCGCTTCTAAGCCCTTTAATAAAACCTCTAACTACTGAACCAAAAATATTATCTATAATATCTATAAACCATGGCTCAATTTGACTATTCCAAATCTTTTTAGAAAACTGCCACTTTCCTAATCCGAGAGTCATTACCTTACCAAGGCTTTCAAAAGTAGTTTCTACTACACTGCAAATACTTTCATTTGGTATCTTCTTGAGGATGTATAATACTATACCTCCACTACCAATGCCACCTATCATTGTTGAATTGCTTACTAAAAAATCTAACATGTAAATACCTCCTAGTATTTAGTTTAATTACTTCTTTTTACGAGCTTTAGCCTTTGGCCTAGCTTTTGGCCTAGCTTTAGGTTTAGCCATCCTCTTTCTTCCAGCTGCTTTAGCTTTATTTGATGGTCTTCCTCTTTTTTTACCGTATGTACCTTTTCCGTATGGCATATCATTTCTCCTTATTTATGTGTTTTTCAATTATCATTAACCTGTCATTTAAGTTGTCAACCTTATTATCTAACTCATTAGGCTCTTCAACATATTTAAGAACTTTGTCTAATTTAAATTGTTTTGCTATTAATTTAATAGCTGCATTTATTAACATCTTTTGAACCATACTAACCTTTTATATACTCTCCCCATAGTGTTGTTTCACCTTTTATGATTTCCACTATTTCGACTTTAAAATTACCACCTTTAAACCAATCTACTATTGCAAAAGCATGGTTCCAATTAGTGAGCTTGCCACCCAACCAATCTTCATCGTGTTCTATATCTTTTAAGCAACCTAAGCTCCATGAACTTATAGTGCCTCCATTGAAAGTTTTAGTAAACCTTTGTAAGTCATGGGTATGTCCATACATAATGCTCTCACCATAATGGTCAAGATGTTTAAAAGCATGATATTTGGGAACATATTTTCCATGTGTAAAGTTTAACTTTCCTATTTTTAAGTTCTTTTTCTTATTATAAGGATGATATTTATATCCTCTTTCTTTTAGCTTTAATGCTTTAGAAGTCTCATATTGCTTTAAATACGGATATCTAGTAACAAATTTATCTAGCCATACTTCATGGTTACCTTGAACAAAATGTCTCTCTTTGCACCCAATTTTGTCCAAAGAAGCATCAATCCAATCCATACCAGCATTAACTTCTGCAATATCTTGCTCTAAAAGTGGCATTAAATCTTCCATTGGCTTGGCAAATCTACCTTTCCAATGATGAGTACTAAAATGAGTCCATTCTCCAGTATCACCTAAATCTATATATACATCAGGCTTTACTATTTCAATTGCTTGATTGACTACACTAATAGCTTCAGGACTATGTAACGGAAAATGTTTATCTGGTGTTACAATGCCTCGCTTAACGAGTCTATTATTTTTTGTACTCTTTATAGGTTTTAACTCCTATATAAATTATAGTTGCTATCCCAACTCCGACTCTAACAATAACAGGTAACCATTCTAACCATGTTATAGTCATACCACCTAAGCCTGTAGCAACCGTTTTCATACTATCTAACACTAGCATCTCCTACTATATTACTTAATCGTTTAGCTCTATTAGGAGTCTGTCTAGCCCATCTAGAATCAAGCATCTCTTTAGATGCCATCTTAAATTCAAAATTCTCTAAATACATTAAAGTCTTTTTAAACTTTGAAACTCCACTTATTCCCATTTGATAACACATTTCATATACAACGTCTTGAACTTCTACAGGCATATCTTTCAAAAAGGAAAATCTTTTATTAGCACTATCTATTAAAGTATCTAACTTTCGTCTAAGTATCATTTCAGCTATATCTTCATCCATAACTAAATCTTTAACTGCAAACCCATAACCTATAGTATCATAACCTTCAGTGCATTTATATACCTTATCTCTAAATCCTTCAGACAATTTTACTGCTTCTAATAAATGACTAGTCATATTATTCTCCTGTAAATGTTGAACTACTTACTAAAACTTGTGCTTCAGACTTAGTTAATATACTAAAATTTGGATAGGACTTACTAGCTCCTAATGCAATCAGTTCAGATAACACTCCTTCTTTCATAGACCACTCACCTTTAATAATGCAATATGCTTTATCATGTGAATAAGCAGGAACTCCTACTTTACCTGCAAATATTATCTCATGCCATGTAGGAGCTGATTTATATGTTACCTCTCCAGTATCTTCATCTACTGATTCCACTATTGGATATAGTGCTTTAATTTTAGCCCCAACAGCACTATCGTATGCACTGCTAGGTATACAAAAATACATTTCATAATGTGCCATTATTTGTGACTCCTTTTCCCTGCGTTATAAATTCTTAAAACTTCCTTTGCTGTTAATGTATCGCTATAAAATAATAAATCATCTATATGCCCTGGGAATGTTGCTCCACTAGGACCAGGACCAGTTCCCGTTCCATTCATATCATTTCCAATTAATATTGGATTATTACCTGCTTGCATTGCTCGAGAAGTAGCAGTTGCTTCATTATCATCAGCTTCTTTACCTTCTTTAGCTACTATAATTCCATTTATAAATACATAAAAGGGAGCTCTATTTGTGTTATTGCTAGCTCCATCCCCATAAGAAGTATGGTCTCCTGTTGTTGTAGTTTGTGACTCTTCTCTATCATGGTCAAACGTAACAGCATAATGAATCCATTCATCTACAGGACCATTTGCATATTGATTGACACCTACACTACCACCCATTGAAGTTTGAGTTCCATTCCACTCTCCATCAGCCCCAAATGAATGAGGATTGGTAACAGTTGAATTATTTAGGTTACCTAAAGCGTAATCAGTATATATAGACTCCGAAGCACCAGAGCCCCAAGTAAGATATGTATAAAGTACATTGTTATTATTTATTTGTACCCTTAGTCCTTGTCTAGCAGTAGCTTGAGAATCATCAAACAGCCTAACACTTTGCAAAGAACTTAGAATATCACTTGGGTTTGAAGTAAGTTTCATCCAAAGTGAAAAAGAGAAGTTGGTAACAGTGCTTGATGCATTTTGGACTGGAGCTTTAGGAATGAATACATAGGGGCCAGAATTACTACTTCCACGTACCCCACTAGGCTCTTCTGGTAAATTCAATGCATTAGTATCCTTCTGCCTATTCATTATAAAACCTTGAGTATCTCTAGAAGCATCTACTCCTGCTGGAATTAGTATAGTCTCAGAAACATTATTAACCGTTCCGTCATTACTATTCTTCAAATCTTTCCAAGTTGCCAGACCATTATTTCTCCAGTATGCTTTTAAGTTTGAACTAGCAAGTGAATGGGTTAAAGCATCTAATGCCTTACCATCATTATACAATTCACCAACTTGAGCTATTGATAAGCCTGTATCCCATAAAGATACTTCTGTTATAGCCCCACCAAATGGATTAGTTCCATCATGAGAATTTCCTATTAAAAAGTCTCTTGACCCTTCAGAATTATAAGCTCCATCAGGCTCTTCATTCTCATCTACATCTACAGATTCTCCATTTACAAATATAGTAGGATTATTATCAGTGCTATCATCATTCCAATTAACTGCAATATGATTCCAAGCTCCTTGTTTTATTATTCTATCATCAGTATCCCAACGTCCATTACTAGTACCGTTAAAAGATGCATCAAGTCTTAAAACATATTTACCGCTAGAAAGATTTTGTATGCCTATATACCATCCAGAAGTAGGAGATGTACCATGTCCTTTATGTACAATCCATTGAGCATCTGAACCAACAGGATAAATCCAAGCTGATACAGTACCACCTCCATTAAAAATATCATCTATAGTAGAATCTTTGCCACAATTAATATCAAAATCAGTGCCAGAATCTGTTCCAGGAAACCAAGCTAATTGATTATAGGATTGTAATGCTGTTTGAGGTATATCTAGTTCTTGGCTTGCTTCTGACCAGCCTGTAGCTACACCTACCTCTTTAAAAGATATATTATCTATAGTTACAGATTCACCATTAGCACAAATAGTTCTTACGTCAATACCACCTGCAGTTGCATCAGATGAACTAGCTACAAAAGTATCAGTAAATGTTGTAACAGATGCTGTTCCTAAACTTTTTGTTAAAGCACCACAATAATTATGAACAGATGGAGTCCCTGTAATTGCTGTCACCTCAAATTCTAACTTATAAGTTCTTCCTTCTATTAAAGTTTCAGATTGTGAGCAAGTGCCAAAACCACCATCAGCATCCCCTGTAGACACAAACGCTCCACCATTTATTGCTGTTGTAATAGTGCTTCCTGAAGTAGACCAAGCAGCACCTCCATTGCTAAAGTCACCTTCAGTTACCAACTCATCAAAAAACTCAGAAGTTGCATGATGTTTTTCGTTTATTGGATATATTTTTATATCAGATACTGTCATATCTCCAACTCCAGAATCTCTCTCTATTCTCCAATAAGTACTTTCAGATGATGCAAAATAAAAGCTATGAGTGCCAGTTGTAGTCATATCAGCATCTGGTTCATTGTCTCCTGGTCTAATTCTAAATTTACCTGATATACTATCAACTGTAACAACAAATTTATAAGCTACACCAGGTGTTAGACTGTTTAGAATTTTTAAGTGTACATGTGCACCATCATCACTCTTAAGCCTTATAGTTTTATTATCATTATCTATGTAAGTATGAGTATCACCACTATCACCTGCATTTGACACCCAACTTCCTACGTTACCATCTGTTGTTATTCCTGTTCCAGAAAAAGTAGATGTCCAATTTACAATATCATCACCTAACCCTGTATTAGCTCCATCCATTATAAAATGTTTACCATCATTAACTCCATCACTCCCTCTATGTCCATCTTGCATAGGATACCAGAGTTTTAGATTAGACTCTGTGAGTGAGGTGCCACCATTATTTAATGCTAAAGATTCAGGATTAAGATAGTCATATAATGCGTCAGAGGCTGACCAAGTTGCATTCCATAATTGCACATCAGACAATTTACCAGAAAACATATTTATTTGAGATGTAAAAGACCTTGCACCAATAAATACATCACTTGTAACAGATGGTATCGTTATAGATATAGAGGCTGAACCAGCTTCCACTCCATTAATATATAATCTTTGAGTTGAACCATCATATGTACCTACAATTCTTATCCAAGTATTTTTATAACTTCTAGATGATGTTATTGTATTTGTTGTACTTCCATCTCCAACTTTAAATAAAATTTGTTCAGCTGAATTAGCTCTAATTACAATACCTTCATCATCACTATCTCTTGCACATATTATATCTGCACCTGCCCCTAAATCATCTATATAAGCCCATACAGCGACAGTGCAATTTGTCTCACTAAAAGCCATTCCTGTATCCAAATAATCACTAACACCATCAAACTCTAATCCTCTACCTGAATATATCTGTCCATGATTGTTATTGCCTATAGATTCTAATTTTTTTAAAGAAACATTAGTAATTTTTAAAGAAACTTGGTCAGTGGTAGGGTCTGGGTTTGTTCTAAATTGAAGCCCATCTGTTATAGTAGTATCAATAGGATTAGTACCATCTAAGGTTAATATTTCTGTAAAAGTACCATTGCTACTTCTAGCACTTCCAGGGACTCTTTCACTATCTAATCCAAAGATTCTCGCAGTCACAGAGCCCTCTCCAGCATAAGCACTTATAGTCCAAGTTAATTGATAGGTCCCCTTCGTCAAACCCATAGCCATACCTACAGCTCCACCACTATCTGCAGATTGATTAACATTCCCTGATGTATCTCCAGCATGAGTTAAAATTAATTCATTGTTTGAAATACTCCAATCATCTCCAAGATTCCAATTACTAGCACTAGAGAAATTTCCATCTACAACATATTCATCTACATAATAATCGCCTGTAGAAGTATCTATTGCTCTGTATTTAGTTGGTTTTAATATTTCTTGTATAGTAGCAGGCATTATTTAAGCACTCCTGCATTTAATACTTCTTGGCATACTAAGTTATCTAATTTAATTTCTCCATAACCTCCTGTGTCACTAGCATACATTGTCAAAGTAGTAACTGTACTTCCACCTGGTTCAAAATAACAATAAAAAGAACCTTTTCCATCAACCGCTTTCCAGACCCAAGGATAAGCACTACCTGTGCTATCTTGAGCCCAATTAAATCTAAATTTTAAATCTCCCCCATCAACATAATCAATAATATCAAAAGATAATTTATAGATTTTACCATCCGTTAAAATACTACCTTTTGAAATTGCATTATAATTACCACTACCTGCACCTGAATCAGTAATAACAAGACCATTTTCTACTCTAGTATCATTTGATAAAGACCAATATCCAGTGTCAGTTGTAAAACTTCCCTCTCCTCCAAATATATCTGCTCCTAATTCTATATCATTTGTTGGAGCAAATTCTAACATTGAAGCATGAGCTCCATACCCTATGTCTGAAGCACCATCTTCATATTGAAGTGCACCTATTAAAGAACTATTATGAGCAGCATTCCCAGAATATGGAATATTATCTAAATTCCACCATGATACTAAACTACTTTTTTCACTAGTTGATAAGTCTGCATACTGTTTCCACATAATTGATTTTATTTCTGCTTGAGTTAATACTCTATTCCAAAATCCGACATTACAAATATATCCACTAAATTCATTGTTAATAGTCCCATCTTCATCTTGTCTGGCTCCAATTGTAAATATACCATCGGTATGCTCTAATCCTGTAGTTATAGTCGTAAGCGAAGCAGTACTTTTATCAAAAACTCCATTATGATATAAATAAGCTTTATCTGACCTGTCAACTACTACTGCTCCATGATGCCATTGATTTGGTGAAATAGTAATGTCTCCAGCTATAGTTACAGTATTGTCAGAATCTGTCAATGCTATTCCTAATTTTTCTCCACCATCCCTTATATCAAATTGAAAACCCCTACTCCCTCCAGTTATCTCTCTTTGTGAGACTAGATTATCATATTCTGCTATATTACTGGAAGGATAAAACCAACATACTATAGAAAAATCTGTTGTACTTAAATCTTGAATATCTCCAATAGTAATACATTCATTTGTATTACCTGCAGATAAACTGAATTGAGCAGCACCATCACTTAATGGCTGCACTGCTCCTGCAGGATATTTATGTTTCATAACCAGATTATCTGTAACGATACCTGGGGTAGTTAATCCAGAAGCTCCTAAGCTTGTTGTTAATCCTAACTTAGGCATCTATCCTTTATATGCTATAACTTTTCCACTAACAAGTGAAAAAACTGCAAAGTTACCATAGATAGTTAATCCAGCTGGAATTGTAAAATCAACTGCATCTGTCATTGTTTTATCAATATCAGTGCAATCACTTACATCTACTTCGGAATCTTCTATTGCTGTAATAGCAGCGAATGGACCTGTATGTTGAGCAGTATCATCTATAAAGACTGAACCTGCTTGTCCCATCTGGGCATTTTGTGCTTCTTGAACTGTATATGTATGCAGTCCTCTTTGATTTGCCATTTTATTCTCCTTTCGAGTTGTACTTTAAGGTCTTAGCTTGACCATGAATGTACTATTTTATCTTATTGCGTGAAATCCTGAACTAATTATTCTAGGACCTTTCATGAGAGATGATTCGTATTGTTCTATATGTCTCTTATACTCTCTCATCATATATTCTTTTAAATCTATTTCACCAGCATCTTCTGCTAGTCTGCCTTTGACATAATATACTAATGCCTTCTCTAAATAAGAAGGTATATTTAATTCATCTGCCTCGTCATTTAATACATCTACATCTTTATAAAAAGTAAAGGCCTCTGTTACTGCCCCACCATTATATTTTGTATTTAATTTTAATAATGTTGAAGATGAAGTATCTTCATAAACTTGATGTAAGCCATTTATTTTTGAAGAACCTGTAATTACAATATATGTATCTTTTGTATAACTACTTGAAGGGATAGTTATTCTTAAATATCCTCCATGTTCTGTATATGCAGACCCAGCCACAGTATCATCTAAATCATTAATATAGTATTTAGGGCTATAAGCATATTTTATCTCTAATCCATCAGTTACAGATGTTTTAGGAGATTTCCACATAGCTCTTGATACACCAGGGCCATACTCTTTAGAACTTACATTATTATCAAATGCAGTATCACGTTCTACAATAGCTACTTTATTACCTTCTATATAATACGCATATTCATATGTAGGAGTACCAGCAGTCCATGTCCCTCCAGCTGCTTCACAAGTTGTCTTATTTGAATATCCTTCTAAACTACAATATCCCATTATACGTCATCTCCATCTTTTATAGTTGGTTGATGTAACATTCTTGGTATACTTCTATATTCATCCTTACCATTTAAATGATTCTTCATTCTTATGTCAATTAATTTAACCATATCCTTTGGAAATTCATAAAACCTTTTATCCTCAGTAATATCTATTCGTTGTGTATTAGTATGAGTTTCAAACTTTATATTTAAGTCTTCTAAGCCATCTTTAATATAAGCAATAGCTCTACCTGTTTGAGTGACTCCTGCTCTTTCCATTAATTCTTTAACTGTCATATATCTCCTATGCGAAAGCTAGAAATTCAACTGCTATAGTATTATCACCTGCTGTAGTATCTTCATTTACTCCATCACTGGAACATATAGCAAATTCATTTAAACTACATCCCTTTCTAACTGGAAGTAAAATACCTTCACCAGCTTTTAATCTTGCTATAACCACTCTATGATTCGAAGCACAATTAGTTGATATAGATAAATAATCAGTAGTATTAGCAGTTGTACTTAAAGCAGATGTACTACTATATTGATAACCTGTATGTTTAAAATATACAAATCTTAAATTAGATAAATCAGTTAATAATACAGCACTAGATTCTGCTACAGCTGTTGCTGAAAGGTAATATGGAGCTCCATCTACATATCCATCATTACTCCCCCCCGATGCTTGAATGGTAACACCTGTATCTTCTCCGCTGCCTGATACACTCCCATAACATTCCGTTGCAGCTATTGAAGGACCTGTTCCTTGTTGAACTGTTGCCACCTCTATAGGTGTAGCACTTATTGCAAACTTTATTGTTGCCATTTAAAACTCCTTATGCTTCGGCTTGATTTTGAGCTGGAGGTCTTTGAGTCACACCAGCTAAATATTGATTATATAATAATTGATACCTTTCAATAAACCATTGATACTTAGCTGCATACTCTTTCATTTCAGAAGTATATGAAGCTAGCTCTGCTTGATAATTTACAACTTGTTTTTCATATTTATTAACATTCTCTCTAAAAGTAGTAAATTCAGCATCTATTTTTCTTTCATTGTTTGTTAATCTTCTTTCAAATTCTTTGTTAAATTCATCTAATTGTTTAGAATATTCTTTGTCTGCAATTTCTAAATCTTTATCAAATTTATTTATATTCTTATCTACTTTATCAAGTTCCTTTTCAATTAATTCCATATCTTCATTAGCTATTTGAGTATTTACACTTGTCAAATCATATGTTAAAGTAGGAGCTGAAAATACAGGAACTGAAGGTAATGTTATTTCCCCTGCTACTGTAGGAATTGTAATATCAAAAGGAGATAATGGAGCACTCGGTAACGATAAATTATCCTCCATGTCTGTATGTATTCCAGAGGCATATGCTAAACAAGCCATTGCTGCTCCATAATAAACTATTAAACCATTAAATGTTTCAGGGAAAGATGGTATAGTTATTGTATGATAATTAGAATTATCTACAGCTTCTTCTGAAGATACATAACTTACTCTTCCATAATCAGTTGAACTAGATGGAGTAGGCAATATATGAATCCTACCATCTAATATATAATACGCAGGATTATAATGGGATTGATAATATAAACTATTTACATCAGCTGCTCTACCTCTTAAACTAGCATCTATAGGAGTAGCAGGATTTAATGTTGTAGAAGCAGCAGCTTCATTTCTAACTACAGAAAGAACATATCCATTATCTATATTAATCCCCAACCCAGTAGTATCACTTTTTGAAACAGAAAGCATAGATAATATGTTTGGATTTTGAGAAGCTATTGCTTTTGCAGTAAAGTCTCTAATCCCATCTTTTATAAAGTTAGAAATATCTTCTTCATTTAAAGGTGTACTACTACTAGTTACAACTCTACCCTTGCCTATTAATTCTACTATTCTTTGTCCTAATGTCTGCATTAATTCCTTATCTTACCTAACAGAGTCTGCCTGCCGAAACAGGCAAACTCGATTAGTTTATTTGTTCACTCTAGTCGGTGTCTACATTGCCAGCATCGCTACCTGTAGCACATTTATGCTCAATATACCAAGCAGCAGGTAATCCACTACCTATATGTGTTCCACCGCAATGAATTATAAGGCTATTACCTATAACCGAAGAATCATTCAATTGAATCCCATCTGCATGATTATAAGTACCACCTACACCTCCATTGCGAGCATACTCTGTATACCTAATAGATTCAGCATCTGCATAAGTAGGTGAAGTACCTCCAGCAGAAGGTAATCCATAAGCCATTATTTTTATAGTTTCAGAACTAGGTATAGCTACATCTAAAATCATCTTACAATTCCAACCTATAATCTTAGTTGATAATTTAGGAAGATGTATTATGTAACTAGCACTAGTTCCATCTAAGAAAAATAACTTGCCAGAATCCCCTGGAGTTAATTGACGAGCGGAGTCTATATTCATAACATATTTACTTTTATATGTAGAATACGAACCTAATTTACTATTAGCCATTAGTCTCTCCTTTCATCGTTTAACTTGCGATAGCTGTTATAGAGGCAGCTTCAGCACCAAATCCTTCTGCAAACCAAAGACTTCCATTAGTTGTAATTGTAACAGAGTCTCCTAAGCTAGAAGCTGCTTCTATGATAAAACCATCAGCATCTACATCAGAAGTACTTGCATTGCCATCTCTTACATAGGTATGTATACACACGCTATTTGCATCACCTGTTGAACCACCACCTGCAGGTTGACCGTAGCCAACGACAGAAACATCTGCACTGCCATTTACGTGTACAATCATCTTGCAAGTCCAGCCTGGTTCGACAGAAGACAGTTCTGGGAGATTAACTGTAAAAGCACTTGTATTATCTACCATAAACAATTTACCAGAATCACCTACTTGTAATTGTCTATCAGAATCCAAGTTTTCTACAAAATTAAAACTCCAACCTGCATGTGAACCTAGTTTTGCGTTAGCCATTATCTACCTCCTTACGCTTTTTTGATAACTAAGCAGTAAGCAGTAGTTGAAGCTAAATCAATAGCTCCACCAGTATCGTTACCTAAAACTAAAGTAACAGTATCAGCAGCTGTAACAGCACCACCTAGGTCTAAATCCCCAACATCAACTCCAAGACTACATAATACGAAGTCACCAAGAGCTGCTCCTGGAACAGTTATTTCTAAAGCCTCTTCATTTCCATCAGCTATAGAACCTGCATTCCAAGTTTTAGAACCTGAAAGAGCTTTTGCGAATTGTTCTAGATTGTCACCATGTTTATTTTGTCCATATAATGGTACACCCATAATCTAAACCTCCTTATGTCCAGAT
>TARA_R100001594_G_scaffold87585_1_pt1 | contig 19307 bp, 25 predicted proteins | sample TARA_R100001594 | Tara Oceans TARA_R100001594 (sample SAMEA2622752) | marine metagenome | biome: marine biome (ENVO:00000447); feature: marine epipelagic mixed layer (ENVO:xxxxxxxxx); material: "saline water (ENVO:00002010), including plankton (ENVO:xxxxxxxx)" | depth 150 m | reverse complement strand
TCATTATTAAATGCTAATGTTTCTAAATCTACACCAGACGCTTTATAAATATCAAAATGAGAAACATGAATATATTTATCTCCATCTGGGTCTTTTGCAAGTGTAAATCCACTTTTTATTTTTGTTGTATCTCCTGAAAGTCTATGTTGTATCCATCCTCTTTTTCTATTTGGATTAGATAAAGTAAAAGTTGCAGGCCTCCATACATGAGCAACTGCATAAGCATCTTGATATTCTATTGTAGAATCATCATTTTGTTGAGCATCAGTTGTTCCATTCCAATCTCTTACAACTGTTAAAACATTTCCACTAATTGAATATACATATACATCTTCACTTCCCATTTGTATTACATCACCAGGCTGAAAAGTTTGTCCATCGTCAACAGTTAATGCAGTAGCACCAGCACCAAAATGACCCGCCATGTTTACAAGATTATTATTACTCCCATCATCTTGTTTTACAACGGTTTGTGTTCCAGCTCTTGCAAATCCTGGATGTGTAAAATAAAAATTACTATCATCTATTACAGTTACTACTTGGTTTCCTCTAAATGTTGGACTTTCTTCTATATATATAACATCACCAGTCTTTAATCCATGTGCCGCTAATGTTCCTTTAACTGTGCCAGATACTGAAGCATTATTATTAGATAATGCAATTTTACTTCCAGTTGTATCTTCACCTCCATCACCTATAGTAGTGTTAGGAAGCACTTTTCTTAATGTCTCACTCCATGAAGAACCATCATATTCGTTTAAAGTAAATACAGGATTATAAGCATTTGCGGTATATGAACCTGTGCCTACATTCCTATCAGTTCTATAATAAAACATTATCTGATAATTTTCTCCAGCACTAAAGTTTCCATCAAGATAATTGCTAGTTCCAAACCATACTGCATCAGGGCTAGTATCATCACTTATTGTTATTTTTAAAGCGTTAGTTCTATTTGCAAGTTTTGATACAGGTTTATTATTAGTATGAGCTGCAGCAGTTGTTCCATTATATCCTCGTATAACATTAAAAGTGCCTGATGATTTTGAAATAAAAGCCATTTCTTCATCATCTATTTTTATTATATCTCCTACTCCTCCTCCTTCAGCTCTTGCAATCCAATGCTGAACTTCATTGTCTGCAGAAGCATTTGTACCATCATCAAGTACTGGAGCGGAGTCATCTGCATCAAGGTCGCTTCCTTCATTAAGTAATATTGCAGCTCCACTTCCGCCTGCGGTATCAGTTCCTTCGACAGCTGCTAAAAATGTTCTATTTTTTAACCAATATGTTGGCATTCCCTCACCTTGAACAACTGCAGCAGTAGCATTACCTGCACTAATATCAAAAGTACTTGTTCCAGAACTTACTGTAATATCAGCAGTTCCAACAAAATCATTATCTACACTTTCTAGGGTTAATAAAGATTTTCCATCATTAGAATTGTGAGCAGTTGCATCATTTGCGGTTGCACTACTATCAGTTCCCCATCCTTGAATAGTGTTATATATAGGTGAGTCATAATTGCCATCTCCATCTGTATCAAATACATTATTATCATTATAAATTTTTATACTCGGAGGATATACTCCTGCCGTTTCAATATATGGCTGATTTGATGTCATTTTAAATCTTAAAGTATAAGTCTTTCCAGCTTTTATAGGAACTTTTTCCTTTGAGCTATCTAAATTAAGTTCAATAGAATTCATAGGAACAGCCGATGCTCCATATTGAGAAGCAGTTTGAGTCATTTTAATAAATCTATCGCTATTTGCAGATGAAGGAGAAATATCTTTTGTAGAAGTTCCATCTGATAATGTTATAGTATCAGAGCTTACAAGAGAAACTCCACTACCTAATGTCCAATTTGAATATTTATTTGAATTAAGAATACCATGATTTAAGTAATTTAAAGTATTATCTGTTGGGTATGAAAATAATCCGCCACCTTGTATTAATCCATCAGGAAATCTATTTTGTCCATAAGTTGCTACATGATTTTGATGTGTTCCTCCAGAAACTCTTAAAACACCATCGACATCTACTTCAACATTATATAATTGAACAAATTCTCCTCCTTTATCTGAATCACCAAGATTAAGAAAGCTGCTTAAAACACTTTGTGCTTCCGAAGGGTCTTTCCCAGGAGTTTTAACATCTCTATCGAAAGAATGAGTGTTAACGCCTCCTGAGAAATCATTTAATGTTAAGACCTCTTTAGCCACTACTTCTTAGGTTTTAACATATTGAATATTGGTTTAATAATCGTATCCAATAGGATATCGTCTTTTTTACTAGGACTGATTTTAATGATTTTTTCAACTACCATAAAACCCAATAAAACCCATTCCCAGTTACTTAATAACCATTCACTCATTTCATTTCTCCTTTTTTGTTAGCTTCTTTGTTGGTATTTCAACTTTTTTTGCATTACATCCACAATCCATGCATATCCAATCTGCTCTAGGATGAGAGTCTTTTTTAAGCGTAGCAATCTCTTTCTCCATAAGTTCTTGATTCTTCAAAATTTTATTTTGATTTTTTTGAACTTGTCTCATTTGTTTATCAAGTTCATTATCTTTTTCAACATAATCTCTAAGTCTTTTTATTTCTCTAGCTTGAAGAACTCTATCAGTTAACCTTCCTAAAGCTTTTCCTCCTTGTTTTGCTAAAATATTTGCAACCCAAAATTTCATCATTCATTTCCTTTTAATAAAATATAACCTAAACAGAATGTAGTTATAAATCCTGCTATAAAGGCTAAAGCGTGTTCTATAAAGTTCAAAATCTCCAATTTACTCCTGTACTAATGTTATATTCTTCTTTACCATAATAAGATTGTTGTTTACCCTCAATGAATACCCCAATATGCTCACTTAGATTGGTTCCTAATAGAATGCCAATGTCATATTGAATGTCCTCCCCTTCATAAGCCTTATCTGTTAATCCAACAGATTCAGGAAAAACATTTGCCCAAATATGGGAATAATAATTATCATTACCCATATAAAAATCTAATCCAATCATGATAGATAATTCAGCTTGCCAATCTTTTGACTTATTTTCCTCATTATACATATTAACTACATGCGGATAATGATATTCAAAAAATTCTTCATCACTACCAGCTACATACTCTCCATTAGGATTTTCCCAATAGTAATTAATTCCTTCGTAATAATATATCCAATAACCATCTTCAGTCTCAGGATTTGTTTCAATCCATACATAATAATCATCTATAATCCCATTTTCATTTAAGTCATGAAGAGGCACCATATAATCTACAAATCCATATTCATATGCTAATTCCCACCATGCACCTTCATAGTCTAATATAGGTGGATGCCCATATATTGGATGAGCTTTTATCGAGCTACCTAATGTTAAATTCATATTCCAAACTTTTAATCTATATCTTGCATCAATTGATGTAAATTGTAAATCTCTACTTTCTTTATCTACATATGATATTTTAGTAGCAAATTTAGAAGTTGACCATTTAAGCCAAATATTTTGGTCAGTAAACTCATGTCCTTGGTGTCGTATAGAACTTACTGAAAAAAGGTATTCTAGGCCCTCAACAGCTCCAAATAAGGCATTATCACTTAATTCTTCTTCTTCTCCATCATAAAAAGTATCTCTATTTTGGTATGGGAATAAGGCAATCTTTCTTAATCCTAAGTTGTATTTATAGTCATCTTCTATTTGAGAATTGCCATTAATATAGGGTGTAGACATAGAAACAGAACCATACAAAGTAGCATTGTCAAAAAAATTGCTAAATAGTAAGCTACTGTATGTACTGCAAAGTAAAATAGTTTTAATAAGTTTTCCATACATTAGAACCTACCTCCCTTTTCAACTTTATTAAGTCTCTTTTCATAGTCATTTAATTTATTCTCTATGTTATTTAAGCTATTGCTTAATTTATTAATAGAAGTTTCTAAGCCAGACAAATCAACTTCTGGTATATCTATTTCTACATTTTTCAATTTGTTAAGTTCTGATTTAATGTATTCTAAGTCAGATTTTAATGGCTTTAAATCATTTACAAGTTCTTTTATTTCAGCAAATGTCTCATCATATTCTTCTAGTTTATAAGTAATTATATCTAGATTCCCTTTGCTTTTAATACTTGTTATTTCATTTTGTAAAACTTCATATTCCAATCTACTAGGACTATTTGCCGATTTTAATTCATCTATAGCACTATTCATTGTAAAATAAATTCCACATCCTGAAACGATAACCGCTCCTATAGTTACTAAGAATTTTAAATCAAAAGTAAATTTACTACTTTCTCCTATTTCCGTTGGCCTAGACATAGCTCTTTCCTCCTTTATTGCTGATGATTGGTCTTCTAAAGCTTCCGCAACATCATCAGGCGTAACATATCCCTCCTCTATTAAAACCTTACCTAGAGGTTGAGACTTATCATAATTAATAGCATTTTCTGCTTGCTTTCTTAGGGCTTGTTGTAATTGCTTTTTATTGATATAGCCTTTAAGTAATAATAAATCACCTATTTTCATTTATGTACTAGCTATAAAAATCTCTACACTTACAGCATTGCTACCAGGATTTACCTGTATACTTCCTAAATCAGCCATTGTTCCAAAACTTGGACTTGTGTCAGCTTCAGATAACATTAAATCATCTGCACTTCCAAGTACATGACTTTGACCTGCTGCTAATGTCACTTGATATAATGTAGCTGCTCCTACAATTGCAAGTTCAACTGGATTTGTAGAATCAAGATTTGTAACTCTTATGTATTTAGAATTTTCTATATCTATAGCTCCTGCTGCTCCATGAACATCAGAATTAAATACTGCTATAGTTGTCGTTTGACTAGAGGTACAAGCTACAGTTCTTTTATATACATCATTTATACCTGTAATATCAAGTGAAGTATTACCACCTTGTTCAACACCATTCAATGTTAATGACTCTGTTATATTTACAGTCATTGTCGCCATTTATTTCTCCTTATTTATTACCTTTTAGTAACTGCCCCCAAAGAGAAGTTACTCCTTTTATTATTTCTACAATTTCAACTTTGTAGTTACCATTTTTATAAAAATCAATAATTGCAAAAGCATGATTCCAATTAGTAATATTTCCTCTTAACCAATCTTCATCTTTATCAATATCTTTCAAACACCCAAGACTCCAAGCACTCATCGTTCCACCTAATCCAGTATCTGTATATCTTTGTAAGTCATGAGTATGGCCATACATAACGCTTTGTTTATAACAACTTAAATGTGCTTTTGCATGATGCATTCCAGTTTTATGACCATGGGTAAAATTAATCTTACCTATTTTTAACTTTTTCTTTCTATTGTAAGGATGATATTTATAACCTCGTTCTTCTATCCTTAATGCATTTTCAGTTTTATATTTATCTAAGTAAGGGTATCTAATAACAAAATTATCTAACCATACTTCGTGATTTCCTTGACAAAAATGCCTTTCCTTACATCCAACTTTATCTAAAGATTTGTCAATAATATCCATTCCTTTATTGACAGCCTTAACATCTTTATTTAATAATGGAATTAAATCTTCCATAGGCTTTTTATTTCTTCCTTTCCAATAATGAGTACTAAAGTACTCCCATTCACCTGTATCTCCTAAATCAATATAAATATCAGGTTTTACAATTTCTATAGCTTGACATACTATACTAATTGCTTTTTTGTCGTGCAAAGGAAAATGCTTATCAGGAGTCACAATTGCCCTTCTGATAGCATCTTTATCTTTAATTGCCATACTATCTCCCTATTTTCAAAAAACTATTTTTTAGTACTTTTCTTCTCTTTTACTAAACTATAACCTGATAATGAATCAATAAGTTCAATTGCACCTTCACATTTCCAAGTTATTCTTTCTGAGTTTATCTTTTGATTTCTCAGTTTTTCTTTAATCTCTTCTAAAGATTCCATTCACCCTCCCTATGATGAAGTTAACGAATCATCAGTTTCATCTGTATCTGCCCTCTTAATATTATGAGGGTCTGCAAGTTTTGGAACTCTTATATACCTATTATTAGAATCCAATATTTCAACTCTTACAATATCTATAACTGAATCATCTAATTTATACCACCTTTTATATTGCTCTAAATTTGTAGTTGCTGAAGCTTTATAATGTTGTTTTTTAGATGCTAATTCAAGCATTCCATCATTAATAAGTCTAAGCAAATATGCTTCAGATTGTCTTCCAAAAAGATGTTCAATTTCATCTCTTATATCTCTAACTGTTAAATCATGGGAGGTTGCTCCTGAGCTAGAACCTCCTGCCTTAGTATTATTTTCTGTTTTCCATGTTGTATCTGATGCCATATTAACTCCTATAATCTAGGAACAGATAAACCTCTAACCCCTGATTTTCTTGAAGGGTATTGTTTAAGTGTTCTCTCATACATTGCTCTAAAATATTGTGCTTTTTGTATATCTCCTGCATCTTCTAATAATCTAGCTTTAACATAGCATACTATAGAATTATGTAATCCGCTATCTAAACCACCTTTGTTTTTTAAGCTATCTGTTAATGAAGTTAACTTTTCATATTTAGAATGATATGTAATTCGTAAACCATTTGTAGTATCATCGCTTTGATATGTGTCCCACCTCTCATTTGTTCTTTCACTAGAATCTGTAGAGGTAGTATCTAAGCATAATATTGCTAATCTTTCATCATCATTATACCAACAAAAATAATCATTAGGATAATCTCTTTTTGCCATATTATTCTCCTATCCTACACTCCACCATCATCACATATAGCAAATACCATAGCTTGTATAGTTCCTGATGATGAATCTGCGTTAATGTCGTCAATTTCTGTATTACCTAATCTTGCAAAAAAACATTCATTTGGTTTTAAAACTATATCTCCAACCGCTGAACCTGTTGCAGTACCAGCACTTAAATGTAGATTTAATGTTGCTGTAGTTGAAGTACTTCCATCTGTAGTTCCAGTATGCTTAACAAATAAAAATACTACATCATCTGTTCCTTGTGTAGTTCCAGTTGCACCTTCTTCAGATGTTCCTTGCCCTAAATAAGTAGCACTTGTTGTTATTAAATCCTCAGATGATGCTCCAACATTAGTAAGTGTATAAACCCATTTATTATTATCACCTAAATCATCTAGGTCATAAACTGTTGTTCCACCAACCGATGTTTTTATTTCATCAGGCAATAGAGATGCCGATACGCTAACTGTTGCTCTATCTGCCGCCATCTATTTTCCTCCTTGTTGTTGTGGAGGTGTTGCACCACCTCCAATTAATGCTTGTACTCCTTTTTGATAATCTGCTTCAACGATTGCATATTGTCCTTGAAGCCATTGATAATCAGCAGTATGCTTTTGCATTTTAAGATTATAATTAGCTAAATCTTGAGTATACTTTGCTAATGTGTTTTGATTATCAGAAGATACTTTTGCAAACTCTGCTTGATACTTTTGCAAGTCATTTGTGAAATTTGCAGTATTTTTTTGTAAATCAGAATTAAATCTTTGAACTTGGGCTTGAACTTCTGCATTATATAATCCCAAATCATAACCAGTTTCAGCTTGATATTTTTGTAAAGCTTTAGCAATTTCTGCTTGAAATCTTTGAGTCTCCTTAGTCACTTCAGCTGAGTAAGATTGTATATTAGTACCATATTCAGCTAATTCTTGACTAACTGCTTGTATTCTTGCTGCCGCCATTTCAGAATCTTCTTCCGTCGTAATCCAATTGTCTATATCTGCAAAATTTGGAGATGCTACTGGAACATTAGGAAAAGAAAATGTTATTGATGATAAATCAACATCAGCTCCAGCTGGCGGGGGAATAAGTACAAACGAGCTTGGTGCGGAATAGGTTGGCAGGGATGAACCAACGCTAGCCAATGCTGGAGCCGATATATCTGTTGGCAAGTCACTTTGCTTGCTATTTAATTGTTGTTGTAATGCTTTCTTCGCAGCATATAAAACTACTAGATATTCTGCATTATCTGGGAAATTTGATATAGAGCTTTCTCCTGATGCATCAATACTTGGATAAGATATATGTTGAATTATTGCTGTTTCACTTTGATTTGGAGTAGGAGCAACACTTAAAATATTATTCCATATATAGTATACAGGGTCACTTGGACTTCCAAAAAACATTAAATCCTTAGAATCAGTTGCTCTTCCTCTATATAATCCTGGAATTTCTCTACATGGATGTTGGATATTTCCATCACTCCTTGTAACTCCCAATACAGAGCCTTTTGTATCCATATTTGTTAATGTTGTCGTTGAATGATTTAAAGTACTTTCTGTCGCACATTGAAACAATAAATTTGGTGGGAATAAATTAATTAACTCCCTTGCACCTTCAGTCATCCAAGTATCCATTGCGGTTTGGTCTGTAAAACCTGTGCCAACTAAATCTTGTATTTGTGCATCAAAATTAGCCATTATTCATTCCTTTTATAGAATCATCCATTGTTATTGTATTAAACTCCATTTTAGTAGTTCCACTTAATGTTTTTCTCATATTTATGTAATCAGATAAAGAACCAGAACTCCCAAATACTTTTCCACAATCGCATTCTTTTGTTTCATTTTTATTTATTTCTACTTTATTCCCACATATACAAAAGTATATTTTCATTATGATATCCTCTTACTTCGCTTTCTTGCATCAGTTTTTCTTATAATCTCAAAATCATCAGGATTATTATTTAATGCTAATAAATCCTTCTCATGTTTACCTGCTGCATTGTTTTCAGTTTTATTTATTACAATTTCTCCACCTTCAACTTCAATAGGAATTCCACCATGTTTATGTGAAGGCCCTTTCATTAGTCCACCTTTTTCATATTTTTTAGTATGCCCCCAACCTTTTTTTTGCAAATCTAAGTGTTCTTCATAAGTATTAGCTTTTTTAGACTTATTATCTCCATACATCATATGAGGTTTAAAATTTTTTCTTGTTTTATATGACATCTTGACTCCAATCACTTTTAGTTAACTCTTTTAATATTTCAGAATGTGTATAAGTATCGATTCCATAAAAACAACTAGGCTTTCTTCCATCATATTTTAATATTGTCTTACTTCCATCTAATGAAATTCTAAGAGTATCTCTTGATGTTTCTATTGCATTCTCAATCATTTCATCCGTAACATCAGATACATTAATTATTAACCATTTTCTATTATCAAATATCATTTTGGAGCATCTCCTTGAATATCTCCAGTATCCATATTAGTTAAAGTGCCATTATTGGAACCTGCCATATCATACATAGTACTTCCTCCACCACTCTCAAGTCCATCTCCCATTCTATACCAAGTAACTAAATTACCTTTAAATGAAGAATCATTATGATTAAATGGCTGTCTATTGTTATATATTGAAAAAACTTCACTTGCAGATAATACCTTATTATATATTGCAAAATCAGACATACCTCCTTCATAAGGAAGTGCAGCGGTACCCTCATTATTATAAGCACCTATAAGAAAGTTTGTAGACGATGTATATGCTTCCCAATTTTCAGAACTTGTTGCACTGCTATTTTGTTCTTTATGTAGGACTCCATTAACATACAATTTAAATCCTAAAGAGGCACTTTTTTGAGCTGTTATAGCTATATGAGTCCATTCTTGCTGCCCATCTGTAAATACAGCAGTATCAGTATCTAGCTGGTCATTATCATTATTTGCCTTAAAAAAATATCTTATCTTTCCACTCTCAAGTATAGCTCCATATATATAATCTTCACTTGAATCTTTAGTTCCAAGGAACATGTGTGTAGTACCACTTGGCTGTCCATCATCAGGTTTTATCCACATAGAATAAGAATGGTCTCCTCTAAAAGTAGATTGAAATGTTGTTCCTGTATCTATATATTCATCAGTACCACCAAAAGCTACAGAATAATCATCTCTAAAAATATCTCCTCCTGAGATTGCTATTTTTTTAGATATAAACATTAATCTTTAACTATGCCTAATCTAAGTGTAATAGTAGCTCCATTATAATCATTAGTAGAATTAGTGATTCCATAAGCATATAAGCTTGTAGTTCCAGAAGCAGCTTTTACAATAGCTCCTATATTTTCTTTACTAAATACTCCAAAATAACCATGGTCTGTAACACTTGTCATATCCACAATGCAACATATACCATCTAATACTGCTCTTGTTGAAGTGTCTGCTCCTATTGCATCACTCACAGTACCTATACTTGTTGAATCAGATGTAATTACAAGTTTCCATGCACCTGTTATATTAGCACCATCACCACTTGCATCTGTTCCATTATCTGTCGCTATAGCTACTACTGATTGAAGAATTCCTGAACCGCCATTAACTGCTACTGCATTTGCTATTTCCGTTGTATCAAACATTAAATCGCCTGATGTTCCATCGCCAGTTAATGTGGCTGAGATGTCAATAATGTCAACATCCATTTTGTTGAGTTTTTCTTGTACACTATATTTGTGTAATCCTGTTTCTGCCATTTTTACCTCCTACCCTAAGCCCTGGCTGAGCATGAATGGGTTTGTTATGTTAATCAAAATTTTTAGTAGATTTGGGAGCTATCCTTTATACGACAACTCCCATAGTTCTACAAAACTATTAAACCTTATTGATTCGGTTTATTGGTCAGCAAAAGCACAGAAAGTATCTGTTGCAGAAATAACAGAACCATTAACATACCATACTGTTCCATCGCAAACAAGCTTAACACATGTGCCTGCTATTGGAGTAAATACACTAAGTTGTGAGTTACTATCATTATCTGAATCTATGACTGCAGTATCATCTCCACCATTATCAGTATCGTGTCCAACTAAACCACCAATCATATAGTTACTATTTCCTGTAGTCTTTATAATCCAATCTTGAGCATCAGCAGCTGTGCCGCCATACCAAAATTCATAAGAAAGACCAACTTCTTCTGTAGGTAATGTAATAGTACAATCAGCTGTTAAGTCAGGCATAACATGAATCTTTCCTGAATCATTAGCTGAAATACTTGCTGTAGCTGCATCTGTTACAAAAACAACATTTTGCACGCGTCCGCCATATTTTGCACTATTCTTATTTAATACATCACTTCTCATTATTCATAACCTCCTTATGTTACCGCTTCAAAGTTATACAAGCAATGTGTTTCTGGTAGATTTATTTCAAGACCTGCTTCTGTAAGAATCATATCTTTTCTTAAATCTTCGTCTGCTTGTTGAACATTAGTTATAATATGAGTGTCACGATTTAATCCATTACCAACTAAAGGTCTATATTTAACTTGACCCATGTCGACAATCATCATGTATGCACTTGAAAAGCCTCTAAATAAGGGTTCTCTAACTAGATTCAAATCACCATGTATAGTATTAACAGCTAATAGTTTGTGTCCATAAGAACCTTCCACATACTCCTTGTCAATATTATATTGTTGATATGTATTAGCATCATTAGTTTCTTTAATTAAACCACCTGCACCGAATTTGTTAAACAAACTCATTACAGGAAGTCCAGCTAAAGCTAATTTAGCAGATGAACCACCTCTTGCAGGGTCAAAAATGACTTCAAAGTCAGTTAATAACCTATCATAAGTGAATTCACCTTCTGCTAATGTTCTATTATATGCTGTACCTGGAACATAAGATAAGTTAGCATCTCCAGAAGTTGGTGCAGAATTTTTAATTACATGTCCTACAATTCCTTCTGAATATTGTATACTATCTACTCTATTTCGTTGACCGAAAAGCATTGCTCTTTCTATATCAACTTTATGTTCTCTTAGTTTAAGATTCCAGATTCTATTCCATTCATTTGCATATCCTCTTAAATTAGTCGCAATCGCAGTGTTAGTCATTTCAGCAGCAGTTTTGAAGATTTGAGTATAACCATAATCATCATCTAGACCTTTTGACCATACATCAGGTGAACCTGTGCCCTCTTCAAAAGATGTGCCTATAACTTGACATTTATCATTATTAGATAGAACATTATAACCTGTACTAAAACTAGAACTAGGCAATGAAATAACTCTACCTGTAAATGTGTTTGCTGAACCTGTATCAGTTACTGAGCTATCAACTCTTACTGTAGCGTAAGCAGTTCCAACTGCAGCATCTAGTACTTGAACCGCAAATACCATGCCTTTTTGTAACCAATTAACATCAGTTGCACTACCAGAGCTTGAATCATCTACAGTAAAAGAATATTGAGTTCCTTCACTTACTGCAGAGCCACCATTAACATCAGCGGCTAATTCAAAACTTCTAGTTGTCCAATCGATTTTAGACCTATTTTCTAAAAATCTGAAAACAGGGTCATTGGTTGGCGATTTCGACATTTTATTTAAATATACAAAAAATGGAGATTCTTCTGGACTTAGCTCTGCAACTCTGTCCCCAAAGTCGTACAATCGTCTTTGGTCAGGTGCTTGACCATAGTCAGCACTTGTCGCAGCAGCTGTAATGTTTGTGGCTTTTAATTGCCCAGCTGTTACTGTTGCCATTTTACTTCTCCAATTTCATCCTCTATCAACTATGCTTTCGCATCTTCAAGTAGGATGGTGTTATTTAATTAAAATACATTCTTGTCACTTGCACCCACTATAGCTTCCCATGCACTATCAGATTCCGACTTTGTAGAAGGACTTTGTCCTTGTAGGACTCCTCCACTTTGTGGAAGATTTTGATTGTTACGGATAGCATCTAGCGGATTCTCTCTTGTCTCCACATTAGTTACAGCTTGCCACATTTTAATAGCACCATCGATTCCATGGTTTGCAGGACTTTGATTTGCAAATTCAAAAAATGATTTAACTTGCTCATCATTTAATCCTCTATTTCTAAGTTGAGATTCAAGTGAATCTATTCCAGCTTTTTGCTCTATTTTACTTAGACGCTGATTAACCTTTTCATCGATTATTTTTGCTTCTTGTTGCATTCTTAACTTATATGAAGGCGATTGTGGGTCATTATAGGCTTCCCAACTGTCAAATTCATCTCGACTTACTTCTATTTGCTCTTGATTTGGTTCACCTTTTAACATCTGTGTCATATTTTCGACAACATCTGGTCTAGATTCCAATACTTGTCCAAGTTGCTCATATTGTTTAAGTTTTTGATTTTCTGCATAAAGTTTGTCTTTTTCTGATTGAAAATACTTAGCTTGAGTTTCCCAATTAGTCTCAGAACTCCCTTCATGTTGACTGCCTACTTCTACATTCTCTTGAGTTTCACCTAAAGTTGTACTTAGATTTTCTCTTTTTAATGTACTCATTACTTATCTCCTTTTGATTGCGATTTCTGAATTTGTTTCTGAGCGTCACTACTCATTCGTAATTTCTCAGTTTCAAGTTTAACCGCATTCTCTAGTTTATTAATAGCAAGTTTACTAGCACTCTTGCTTTCACTTTCATGGCCCTTCAATTGAGCCTTGAATTTTTCTACCTCTGTACGCTTTCGTGATTGAACCTCTGCTCTATTAGAGGTTTGTAAATCACCTGTTAATTTTTTAATTTGCTCTTCTGCACCTTGTAATTTTTGTTGTAATTGTTGTACAATATCCATTCTTTGCATAACTCCTTCTTTATCATAGATTTCTGTGCTTCCAAGAGCTTCTTGTCTATCAATTAGCCCTGCTTGGAAAGCTTCCATGTGAATATTCCATTCTCCCCATTTATTTGATGGCATTGTAGAGTTACCAATAATTCTTATATCAAATTGCCCTAATAAAATATCATTTTCTATTGCTTTCAATTCATTTGTTTTATCTTTATACATTCTTTTATTAACCATATATTCAGTTAAATCATTATTGGGTTGTACAATTCTAAATGTTTTTTGATATGTGTAATGCCCTTTAGCTAAATTATATATCACTTGTCCTAATCTTCTTAATCCACCTTCAATATCTCTTAATTTAGATTTACTTCTTCTTTGCCCAAAATCTTCTAACATCATCGTAGCAGATGAAGTTCTTGGAGCAACTTCTGCATTTCCTTGTTGCATTTCAAATATACCCATATTTAAATCAATATATTGGGATATCATTTGAGGCAATTGCATAATAGAACTTGCAAGTGGTTGAGGTGATGGAAAATGAGGCTCACCCATTGATGGGTCATACTCTATTGTTGCATTTGGATTTGCCCAATCTCTTTCTAACTCCTCAATATCCTCAACACTCCCTTGAGGTATTAATAATTTTAAACCTGCTGCAGCTTGTGCATGTGAGGTTATTAATGACATAGTTTTATTTAAAAATCTTTGATAGTCCTTGTTTTTTCTAACATCACTCATAGGATAAGGTGTATTAGTCCATATATTTGGAAGAGGAACTATGGGGAACTTATCAGTATTTAAAACATATTCATATAATATAATTTGACCTAAAGCACAAGTCACCTTAACTCTTGTTTGTGTTATAGGCACAATATCAAGTAATCCTTGATTAAATGCTTTCTCAACTTCTCTTTCAGATAGGAATTTTTGTAAGTTTTCATTATCAAGAACTCTTTCTTCCCCTGATTGCATATTTACAATTCTATAAAACGGAACTTTAACCTTGCTAAAATATTCTATTAATTGATATTTTTCTGAACCTTCTTCTCTATCATAATCTTTAACAACATCAGGAGTAAAAGAACCTTTAGTCCTTTCATTTGTTGTATTTGGAAAAGTATCATCATCTGAATAGTTTTCTAACTCATCAATTAATAATTTACCATCTTCAGTTTCTTGAGCCAATTGCGGATATAAATCAACTACTTGTGGCTTCGATAGTATAGTTGATAACATTATTCCTGTAGCGTCATCAAAATACTTACTTCTTGCATTAGGGTCAACCGCTACTCTAAATGGGTCAACATATGTGAACTTAACTTCACCTCTTCCATAATCAGCTTCTCTATCAACATAAGCATAAAAATAACCAAGACCTGTTACTGCATAGTCATGAACAACTTGTTTAAATACTTCATTGCCATCAGATATATCCCATATATATTCAAGAATACCTTTCCATACATTTGCAAGTTTAACATCAGAGTCTTCTCTACCAACCGCAGAAAACTTTGGTGGTTTTGAAGTTATAATAGCCTTGAACTGTTCAATAGCAGAATAAAGTCTGTCTAAAGGAACACTTGATTGATTCCTTGATTGAAGTTCATCCATTTCCTGTGGAGTAAACTGATTCCCTAAATAAAAATCAATATCTTCTCTTGCATGCACATCCCAGTCTTTTCTGGCGTCATGCCACCTTCTCCATATCTGTCTTATTTGTTCTGCTCTTTTATCTATCGGAATCATAGTTCGTAATATAATATATTTTTGTTATCAAAATCAAGTCCTTGCTCCTGTCATCCAATTGTATTTCTTTCTGGGCTTTTTCCATTTGCCTGTTTCTTTATCTAGAATATATTCTGAAGTTATCTTTTTACTTCCTTTTGCATATTGAGTAGAAAGCCAAAATGCATCAATAGTATCATCATGACTTCCTTTAGGAAAATCTAATAACTCACCAATGAATTCATGCATATCTTTTTTCAAATGAACCGCTCCAGCTTTAAACATTGGTTGCAATCCTTCAAATAATCTATCTTTTTTCTTTTGGTTACCATATCCCTTAATGCCTTGTTCAATACCAGGTAAAAACTTTCCTTCTTTTTTACTTCTTTTATGTACATAATCTCTAAGCATTTCTTGATATGATATTGTTTCGATATTTATTCGTTTAACTGGTCTGTATCGTTCTGCAATTTTAAATATCTCATCGGCACACTCCATTGGGAGTACTCGCTTCCGCCAGTATTCCAAAACATAATAGTCGAAATCAGCAGTAACACCGATAACCATAATAACGCTATAATCGTTCCTAGTACTAAGAGTAGAAGCAGGGTCAACACCCATGTATATATTGACATGTTCAGTCCTTCCATCGTCTAATGTTAAATACCATGATTGAGTTTCATCTCTAAATCTTAATTTACCTTTATATAAACCATCATTAATATCTTCTTCACTAAATATTTGGTCTTCAGGTGATTTTGCTTGATTCATATACTCTTGATAAAACTTAGCAGGAGTCCCAGAATCAATATAAAATTGTTTTCTTTCTTCTAATTTTTTAAGAGGCCATCTAGAAGGCCATAATGGATTACCATTATCAAGTATTGCTTTATAAGTAGTAACATTCCATGAATATTCTTCTCCAGTATTCATCGCAGCTTCATAATTTTTTACTAATCCATTAAGAAATGAATCATAATGCACAATAGTTCCATTACACCATAGAAATCCACCTTTATCAAAATCAATCGCAGGATAAACAGCCGCAGTTACCCAATCTTTTATTTGTTGACGAGCTTCAGGAGTCTTTGTATTTAACTCAGACTCGAAATCATCAAGAATTATACCTGTATAACGAGTAGATAATTGTTTTTTACCTCTAAGACGCTGAGAAGTACCCTTAGCAATCATTCTACAGCCATTAGTAAGTGTTATTTCAGCTTTTGTCCACTTATCACCTTGTAAATCCCCAAAATAATAGTGGATTGCTTCATTCGAATATATATGATTTTGTATCCAAGCTAAGTTATCTGTTGCTTGGTCTTGTGCTTCACCAATCCATGCGATAAATTCAGGTGAATCCTTTGTAGCAAATAGAAATTTATGTAATACTGCAGTTGCCGCTAATGTAGATTTCGCATGGTCACGAGGCAAGACTAACGCTAATTGTTGTATTTCTCTATTAATTAAAAGTTTTCCGACTTCATGATGAAAGTCAGGTGATTTTGATGCTAAAAAGTCTTGAGGGGAAAATAATTTACCAAATGCAATTAAATCATTTTTAATCAAATTGAATATTTTTTCATTATTTGATATATTTCCATTAAGATTTAAATTTGCCATCTATTTTTTAGATGCCAATTGGTCTAACATTGTATCTTTAAAAAATCCCATTGAATCCCCATGTTTTTTTAAATTATGCTCTATTGTTTCGTCAAAACTTTCTTGCCTTGCTTTAACAACTTCTGGATTTAATAATTGATTATTTTCACCATACTTATGTCCTGCCCAATGTTCTTTTTCCCAAAAATCTCTAAGGCCACCAACTGTGTCAACATCTCTCATGTGTGCAGTTGGGTCAAGAGCTTTGTCTCCTAAAAACAACATATATTGTTGAGATGGAGATAATGAGCTTACATCCCATCCACTTTCTTCATTTACAGAACTAAGCCATTCAGGAACATCCATTCCTCTCCCTTCAAAATAACTTTCAAGTCTATTAATAGCAGTATGAGCTCCATGGCCTTTACCTTTCTCATATTGAAATAAACCCATGCCTTCTTGTCCTTCTTTTCCTTGAAGTTGCATTTGGGTAGGACTCTCAGTGCCACCTGTTTCATGTAATGATATAAGCCTCATTGCATTCATTAGCGTGTCAGGGTCTTGATTCCATCCTTTAATATCTTTGCCTCCAAATGTTCTAGTCTCTCCTCCTAAGTCAGAAAGTATATCTTGCAACATAGTATAGTCCGAAGACTCTGTGTCAAATTCCCAATCTCTTGGCATTATATATAACTCTTTTTACTTCTTTCTCTAGCATCAGAAATAGGAACTTTGCCACCAGCTTCATAATAACTTGTAGGTTCTCCAGAATGGTCTTTAGGTTGATTTTCCATATCCTTTACTTCAAAAGCATCAGAGCCAGCTCTCTTGATATCTTCTCCAAGATTTTTAATACTAGCTAATTTTTCTCCAGCCTTTCTTGACATTTCTACAAGATTGTCTCTGCTCATCATTTCTTTCATTCCACTAATTGCTTCTTCACCCCAAGATTTCGCAGTATCTGTAACCCTTGAAATTACACCTTCTGGCTTAGGGTTTGGAGTGACATTTAAAATATCTTCACTTGATGGCCCTTCGTTCATTTTATATGAATAGGGATATTTTTTAAATTCTTTATCTGTTTTCCCGCCTTTTTTATATTTTTTGGGTCTTCCTACTTGACTTCCGTATGTTCCTTTACCTTGTGGCATTTTTTCTCCTTTGAATAATTATAATTATAAAAAACTGGAAAAGATATGTTCGAAACAATGAAGTAATTCTTCGGAATTTCTACAAATGAAGACATTATGCTTTTCCTTTTATCGAATTCTGGCCGTAAATATACAAAATATTATCGTTAAAATCAAATTCAGAGTTACAATCAGGGCATCTCCACTCGCAAACCTCGTTGTTAGCGTCTAAAACGCCAATTCTTCTTGTATATTTATCGTTGTAGTACAAATCACAATCACAGACTATACATAAGTCCTTTTCTTTCTCTAATAAATTAGTCCTCTTCTTGTGAATTGTTTTCAATGAGTTTTGTTTTTCCTTCATCTAATAGCTCCTTTTGACCAGGTTCAAGAAATCCAGCAAATCCGACACTAATTTGTTCTGTTTTCTTTTCAGTATCAAATAAACCAGACATTTTAGATAAAGCCTCTAATGAACGAAGCTTATCGGTGTCCCTTTCAGATAAATCAACAATTTGTTTATACTGTCCAATAATCCATTCTTTCGTTACACCTTCGTCTTTAAGTATTAATTCAACTTCTTTTTTTACCATATTCACCACGCTCTCTTTTTTTAATAGTTCATTTGTCTTTCTAGAGATATATGACTTATTATTCGCTCCTTTGTAAACTTTTTTAAAGGCAGATACTACATCATTACCTCTAGCAACATACTTAGCAAATAATATTTCTTTAATCTCTCCCTTGTTCTCTTTTTGATACCTATTTTTAGATGCAAATGTTTTTGCAAAGGCATAAATGTTTTCTGGAATTCCATTTTCGCCAAGCATCTTCATGGTATATCGCTCCACAATGTATGTACCACATACCGTTCTAATCAATGTTTTGTTTTTATGTGAAACTTCATCAAATATTGGACTTCTTTTGAGGATTTGACATACATGCATATCATCTGTTAACGCCCAGTCACTTTGGTGACATTCCCTCCAGTTACCCTTGATTTCCTCATCAGGCCGAAAGGCCTTAAATTCTTTAACAGAATCATATAAATAATGTTTTATGCCTTTAATTTCTTTGAAATCCATAACTTAATATAGTAATTTTTTTATAAAATAAAAAATTCAACCTACAACAATGTACATATACAATGTATATATACATGTATATAAAAAGAAAAAAAGTAATAAAAAAAGAAAAATACCACTCAATCCAAAAAATAGGGTTAGAATGGGTGCGGGTATTTCTTTACACGAAAACGGGTCTAAAT
>TARA_R100001594_G_scaffold18177_1_pt1 | contig 19396 bp, 32 predicted proteins | sample TARA_R100001594 | Tara Oceans TARA_R100001594 (sample SAMEA2622752) | marine metagenome | biome: marine biome (ENVO:00000447); feature: marine epipelagic mixed layer (ENVO:xxxxxxxxx); material: "saline water (ENVO:00002010), including plankton (ENVO:xxxxxxxx)" | depth 150 m | reverse complement strand
TAATACGTTTCGTCGGTACTGGCTTGAGTTTGGTTTAAAATAAATTCAATCGAGAAATCACTTGTGCCAAATTCTGCCGATGCACTGTTGGCTATTGAAATATGTGAACTAGCCCCATCAAAGTGCAGTCCTTGACCGTCTGAACTGTTGACGAGTTCGCGAATTATTTCTCCACCGCCTCCTCCGCTTGATGTGGAGGTGTTAATTATATTGGCTATTCCCATCGTTTAGTTCCCCATCCTACCACTGTAGGCGATATTCACTTTGCCGGTTCCTGATGCTGTGCAGAAACTTAGTCCTGCAGTGTAACCTGCAAAGGTGATTGTTCCTCCAGTTCCGTCCTCGTCTGAGGTACAGGCTGCAAGGATTCCTGTGTAGTTGCCTGTTGCAGTGGTGCATTTGGTTGATCCGCTTGCATCACCGTCTTTTGTTAACCTGTAAAATACTGGCACTGTCCCAACATTCTGAATCAACAGGAATGCCGGACTCATCGAGGTTTGAATTGTTGAATCTGTCACTGATCCCGTAGGAACAGACAGCTCTAGGCTTATTGTCTCTCCAAAGTTGTGGAGAACATCATTTTGAGCACTCATAGTATTACCGTTTTTTCTTAGGTGTTAGTCCGTACTTCTTTCCTCCCGCCGCAGATCTTGGGCCTGATGCCATTGCTCTACGTCCAGCTTTTGAAACCTTGTTTTTTAGGCTTTTCCTTGCTCCACGCCTTGCCCCAAGAGATTCATCTTGCCGTGCCTTATACCCTTGTCTTTTCGCTGCCATAATCTTTTTTATAAATTCCAAATTTTTTTCATTTGCCGCTTTGTGTAGCGACTTTTCCACCCTGAAGGATTCATCTCTGCAGATCTGCAGGATCTTTTAATCTGTTCCTTCGGTGAAAGTGGTTTTTGTTGGCCTCCGAAGCTGAAACTGGTTGGTACATCAACCTTCATCCACTTCTGGCCTCCTTCTTCAAAACTGTCAAGATCAGGTGAGGCCAATATCTCTTTGACCTCACCTGTCTCAACATTCCTATAATCTAACAAAGGCATTAATCTGCCTTGTAAACAGGTATCCAGTACTGAACCCCGTTTATACTAACAAGAACCCCTTCAACATCCGTCCCTCCCGGTGTTAACCCAGAGACTGCGTAGGTTGTGAGGTTTGTAGATCCGTCTTTATCAGATCCGTCAACTTTAGCATTAGTGAACTCCAAGAAAGGAGTTGCTGACGCTGCTGTAGAGGCATCTCCGTTAGGAGCTTCTATAGCGATTGTCTTTACGTTGTTATTTCCTCCGTCAGTTGAATACTGACGACCTTCTAGTGCTTTTCCAATTATTGGCATTATTATATTCCTCCTTCAGCGTCGATTTTCACCATCTCTGCCATTAGTTCATCGCGGCTCGGCCCTTCTTCAACCACTTCCTCTTCTACAACAGTTTCCTCTGCTGGATAAGCAGGCTCTCCGTTGACAGTTTCCATAGCAATCTCGACCATATCCCCGTCCATATCTGAGACAGTCCCTTCAATAGTGAAGGATACTGCATCACCTTTTTCAGGTGAGAGAACCTCACCCTCCTCGCCTGCCATTTGAAGGCTGGCTACTGGTATCATTACGTTTGGCATAAGTATAAACTAGGAGGGGAATTACCCCCTCCCAGTTGGTTAATCTTAGCTGTAGTTTGTACCACTATAAACCTGAGCCAAGAATTTTGGCTGTAGGATCTTCTGACCGTAGTAAGTCTTGAAGCCGATAGTGGTTAGCTGTGCTAGTGGATCAGTTTTGTCTGGCCCTTGAGCAATCTGCATCTTAGGAGCATAAGGACTCTGAGAAGCTAAATCTACAGTGCCAAATGCTTGATCACCAAAGACAAATGTAGAGTAAACTCCACCTGTTGCGTCGTAAGTGACTCGCTTAGTAGCATTTCCGTGTTCAGTCTGATAAGAGTTAGTAGTTTCAATGCAACGAATGCCTGCATATCGTCCAACTTCACCCTTCATAATTGCATCAGGATCACCGTAGTGACGGGAACTAATCCAATCTGAATCATTCTGCAAATCACGCAATACTCTAGGATCAGCAACAGCAGTATAATAGCCGTTAGTGGTTGGAGCATTGTTAACCTTCAGAGCTGTAGCTGTGTCCAATAACTCAAGACCTGTCATAACCTGAGATGATGTAGGAGCTGCTGAGTAATAAGCTGAAGCACCAGCAAAACGGCTAATCTTGTTAGCTGTGATTGTAGTTCCTCCAGTGATCGAAGTGTCATCACCTAAAGTATATGCAATCTTAGTATCCAAGTGTAGAGCTGCGTCCTGACCGTTAACAGTAGTAGCCTGCTCCATATGATTAAATAATTCCTGAGCTGTAAGTAGATCAGAAATACCAATCACCTGACCGTACTGGCTGAGTGTTACATCAACGTACTGAAGAGTCATTTCCTTGTACCCTGTTTTACCCCAAGCTGTAGGAGTCCCTGAGTTGTCCCAACCTTCACCTTGAGCAAGGTCTTTAACGTCTGTTGTGCTTGGTTCTACATAACGGAAAAACCTTACTGAGTTTTTCCCCGCCTTTTCTGGGAGAGCTTGCTTTTTTGCAAACTGTTCCAGAACGATGTTTTGAACTATTTGCTTTAATAGTTCTTTACTAAAATACGCTTGTAAACTGTTGCTTATACCAGTTGATGCGGTATCTGTAATTCCTGCTGCCATTTTTCTATTTTATTTATAAGTTAATAACTGCACCCCGTTGATCGTGATCCTTCACCATTTTTAGAAGTTCATCCCTTTGTCGGTCTGCACTCATATTGTTGAAGGATTCCAATCTCCCCGATTGGTCAACGGTTGTTCCGTTTATTTGTAGTTTGCCGTTTAACTCTTCCACTTGCTGGGCAAGCTTGGAGTTTTCAGCTTCCAAGTCATCAACTCTCTTAGCCTTAATAAACTGTTTAGCAGCTTCCACTGCGTCATTAATACCTTCTGGGTACGTTGCCAAAATCTTCTTTCTATCAAGCAATTCAGAAGTGAATTTATACAGTTCGGAGTCTTGATCCTGCAGTGACGGATTGTCCTTCACTTGCTGGCTCAAATTTGCCTCCCATTGTTCCATTACTGTCCTTTGCGCGTTAAGGACTTCCTGCTGCTGGATCGTTTCCTTTGCTGTTTTAGCTTTTTGAAGTGCTAACTCTGCGAGATCGTCACGACCTTCCTCCCGATATTCCTGAGCGATTTGCTCATAGTCATCAGGAGTAAATTGTGCCGCTTCTTTTCGCTGCTGAATCTCTGAGAACGCATCTGTTTTCTTAGCTTCAAGCTCTTGGCGTTCTTGTGCCAGCCTTGCTTGCTCTTGCTTTAATTCTTCTTTAGCTGCGTTTACTTCCTTCCAGCTTTTATTAGCTCTATCTTGGGCTTTTTTAGCTCTGGAGTATTTCGATTTCGGTTGTTCCTCAGAAGGTTGTTCCTGTTCTTGAGGTTCAGGAGTTTCTTCCTTGGGTTTGTCTTCTACGTTGACCGTCTCGCTAGTTGGTTCCTCCGCTGCGTTTTCAGAGGTTGGGGTGCTCGCAGTATCACTCGCGGGGGCGTTGCCGTCTATTTCAGCAATCTGCCCTAATAGCTGTTCGCGTGTGATTTCTACCTCACCAGCTTGTACTGTTTCAGTTTCAGACATAAATTCTAATTGGTTCTAGGGTTCAGTAACCACTCAAGATCATCTGTGACTCCTTCTTCTACTGGAGCTTTTTCTGGTTGTCTTACCATTAGCCCGTCAATAGATGCCAGAGCACCCTTAAAACCTGCAGCCCAACCTGCTTCATAAGCGAGATTAGCCTTGCTGCTGGATATTAGTTTCTCCATTTGATGCAAGTGCAACGACAATAAAGAACTATTTAACTTCTGGCCTGTGGTTGAACTGAAGAAAGCTCTGAGTGCTTCCGTATCCTGATCACTCCACTGCTGAGGCTTCGGGTATCCGTTGTTCCTGTTGAACGCCCTCAGCGTTCGCCATTTCTGCATTAGCTTGTTCATTGTTTGCTGCTTGAGCTGCTTGCTCAAAAAAGTCATTAAGATCCCTCTCAATTTCTGTAGCTGCTTTTGGATCTTTTTCCTTCAACTGCGTAACGTGTGCAGCCAAGTGTTGTTGCAACATCTGCCCCTCTATTGGCTCAGGTGCTGCCCCTTCTTGTGCTCTCTGTTGGATGTATTGCATCACTGTCTGGATGTGTACCAGATCATCATCAGCAGGCTTCACTTGTGCAGGGAATCCTAGTCTCAAGATTCCTATTTCTTCAGCTTGTTGTTCTGCCTGATCAGACGCTTGAATATTCGGATCTTGAAATAATCTCTTCACCAGTGTTGCGTCATCTGCTTCCAGAACTGACTTCCTGAGTTGTCCCTGATTAATGAAAGGATCATTATTGAACATCTGCAGGCGGGTCATAGCTTTCTGGAATAGAAACTGTTTATTAACACCGTCAGCAGATCCAGTGGGTTGAATGTTATAATTCTGGCTGATTGCCTCCTGTGGAACTTCCTGAGCTGTGTCCAGATACCAGTAGTTTAGATCTGTAGCATCATATTGCTGCAGCATCGACCAGCTCATTCTGTAAAGTTTTCCTAAAGCAATCCTAAAGATTCTCATCCTCAGATCTGTGCTCTGCTGGTAAAGGCTGCTAACTGCTTCAACCTCTGTAGCTGTCCTTCGTTCTGGATAAGCTAGAGTCTGATTTAATCCAAAGTCTGGAGTGCTGATCCTTTGCTGGGCTATCTCCCGCATCAGGTTCATCTGCTGATCAAAGCTGATAGGTGGAGATTGCTGTGCTACGGGCTGAATGTCATAAGGCAGGATCTGACCGGGAGCCATACGGATATTGCCTGCATTCGGGATCTCCCTGTTTGTTCTGTAAAGAGGCTGATTAAACAATGTCATCGCATCGTTCTTTTCGTTCAGCAACTTACAAAGCTCTGCCTCAAATACTGCTACCTGCTCCACTACTCCTCTACTGCTGTAGTAGCCGGGATCTTTGATCTCATAAGGGAAAGCTACAAACGGAGGTTTACCGTGAGCATACGGGATCTTCATCACAGGACGCAGATCAATATCCGGCTGCGCTGGTGAGTAAGTGCAGATTCTCCACTCACCTGATTCAGGACATCTGTAGTAAACTTCCCAGACTATTATCTTTCCACTGCTGTCAAAGGTTAAGCCCTCCCGTTGATATTTGATCTCTCTGGTTGTCAGATCTCCAGAATCTTCATCATAGGTTCCTATGATTTGCTCGATTACTTCAGGGTCTTGATTAAAAGTTTTGTTCCTCTTGTAAGCATCTACTGTGTAGGTGCTGATCTGTGTAATCCTGTCAGCCGTTTCCAGATTTCTGGTGCTTGGCGGGATTATCATATGCTGAGGATCTACTGAAAAATAATCCAAACAGCTTTTAGAGTGGTTCCAAACCACTTTCATTATTCCCTGACCACTCACCAGAGTTGAGTCAATTGCTGAAAGTATTTCTGTTTCCAGATTGCTCTTCTGTTTCAGTCTGTGATCAAACCACTGGGCTGCTGCTGTTGTCAGTTCTGTAACCTGTGGACTGTTTGGAATAAATGAAGCTATTAAATCTGTAGCGAAAAGTTGCTGAAAATAATGTGGCTTTAACTTTTCTATTATTGAATCACTAAGAGGGAAATGTGCATCTGAAGCTGTTGGCCAAGGCTTCGTCTTCCTCCTTAGACCGTGATGCCGCATTTCATAAAACATCCTCTGGCGAGTATCCCAGAGGCTTCTGTCTGCTAAGTCTTGTAATACGTTAGCGTTTAATTTTTCCCTGTCCATCTTAGTCAGTCAGCCTCTTCTTCATCTTTGTTTTCTAAAACACCTTCCAAGGCTAAGGCAGCAGCATGCATATGAATCACTCCTACCATTGTTGGGTAGCTTATATCGAATTCCACCAAATATCTGTTTACTAATCTGGTGAGATCTGTAGAAAAAGCTTCTGCCTGCTCTTCAGTAGTCATAAAAAAGCCGCCCCTCCAGAAGGAAGGACGGCCACACAGATATGACAACTGCGAATAAGAACTATTTAAGGTAGGCTAACGCTTTCCCCAAGTGCTTATCACAGTCGCCGGGATCACTTTGCAACTGATTCTTAGCTGTTTCAATGTGAAATTTTACCTGCTCAAGCTGACTTTTTAGTGTCACTGCATAGGCAAAGCTATCCAGAGCCTCCTCAATAGAATCATTCACAAGCGGAACTCTGTCCCACAAGTTATCTTTATGTTCAGCCTGCCCTTTCCTGTACTTTTCAGTGAAGAGTTGCCTGAAGGTATCAGTTAATTCAGTTAAATGTTGCTCCTGTTCCTCTGTCATTCTGTTCCTTTCTCCAGTTCGTACTCCAAATCTATAATCACCTCTAGACTGTCCTCAACGAATTTCCTCCCCGCTGGGCTGCTCTCCACTGCGTCCCTGAATCCCTGCGGATTCATCTCTATCAGTCTCTTCGTGTTGTCCAGCCTTAGAGGGGTTTTGCAGCCACTTGTCCAAAGCAGACAGCTTCCTATCGCGACGATCAGAAGCTTCTTTCCGTATCTGTGTTTTTTCTGTTTCTTTAGCATAACCAAAAGCTTGTTTTAGTATTTCCAAGATCAATCTTATTACTTTTATCATCCTATGTTAATCCCCATTTGCGTCCGTAATTGATTTTCATCATTAAGTTCCATTAACCCTTCTGCAAAGATGTCCTCTAGTGTTGCCTGTCTTGGCCCAGAATCCATTAGAAACTCTGAGCTATATGAGGCTGCCATTACAAAGGCATCAGCCCTGTCTGGGCTACTGAAGCCTCTAGCTCTGCATTCTGCTTTACTCTCCAGATTCAGCTTCCCTGTCTTTGTAGTCTGTACTCTTCTGTTGGTAAGCTGTGCGTGTAGGATCTCATCGTCTGGCAGTACAATATCAGCCTTCTCTATTTGTCTGGCTGCATTAAACCACATCTCTGCAGATCTGTTTGCAAATCTGTCAGGCTCAAAGGCTCTACTGCCCAGATTGATCTGGTGCATAGGCCAACCCATTTCTGCCAACTGTTGGGCCATTGGCAGCCCTAATCCTCCAGCATCACAAAAGATCTGTTGAGGCTTCAGACCTGCTCTTTCAAACTCCAAGGCAAATCTGCCACAGGCTGCCATAGTATTCTTATCTCTCCAACTGATCAGCTTGGTAATGTGGTTGCCTGTTCTAATGCAGATAACATTCTCATCAGCTCCTGCTGCAAAGTCTACAGCAGCCACTACCTCACCCTTCTGCTTCTTTGGAGGATTCTCCAGACAGTGCATCAAACTGTCCCAAGGGATCACTGTGGATTCCCCTGACTCTTCCATAAACTCAGCCCGTATCATCGAGCTGATCAAAGGATGTGATGCTCCCCACTTCTCTATCTGTTGCTCGATCCACTTGGGATCTATGTGGGGGCAGTCGTAGGCAGTGACTGTATGTAAATCCCAAAACTCCTGCTCCTTACTAAAGCATTTATAAAACTGTCCCTTACAGCCTCCCGGTGATGACATCAGTAAAACCCTATTTGGCTGGCATCGTTCCAGTGCCATAAAGATCTCATCCTTAACCGTCTTAGCCTCGTCAATTATCATCAGCAGGTTATCAGCATGCCAACCCTCAAACCTGCCGGGATCATCTGTACTAAACCCTATCACCCTGCTTCCGTTAGGTGTACTCAGTTCAGTCTGGTTAATCTGGATTCCCAAACCTCCAACCTTTCTAGCCAAGCTTCTAATAGTTGGCCACATCTGTTCCTTCACCTGCCTGTAAACTCCTGAAGTCGTTACACAAACGCTGTTAGGATATAGCAGAGCATGCCACAAGGCTGCAGGTGCAGCACACATTGCTGTCTTCCCTGATCCGTTGGCGGCCTTTAGTGCTATCCTAGTCTTAGGTTTGCTAAGACTCTGCAGCACCTTCTTCTGCCAAGGATGCAGTTTCAGCTTAAAGATCTTCTCTGCAAAGATGTCACAATCAGAGTCTGATCTTTTCTGCTGTTTCTGCTTTGTAGAATGCGTTTTGTTTTTTTGTTTTGCTTCTGTCTTCATCTGTCTTCGGCCCTTCCTCCCAAACTTCCCTAATCATCTCTGGAGTATCACCCTTCTCATCAACCAACTGCTGCACCAGAAGGCAATCCTCCAGCAAATACAGCAACACTGTAGGCAACTGGAAAGCATAGGCAAAAGCTTTGCCAGCCAGCACTTTCTCAGAGCCAACCAATAGCTCACCTTGGTGAAACTTCATCAAAGTCTCATAATCAAATCTCCTCCACTTCACCTCTATTGCAGCCTTCATAAAATCAGCAGTAGTAAGTATTCCGTCCAAGTGGCTCATCCTCTTGCCACTGCCCTCATAGTAATAAGCTTCCCCCTGCTTAATACAGTGGGCCAGATACCTGACTACAGCTTCAATCTCCTTCTCTTCTGCTACTTCCCTGCTCATTAGGGTAATACTTCAAGTTGCTTCCTTTAGCACAGCCTATCCCTCGTTTAAGTTTCTCAAGCTCTGTCAGCTTGCTCTTCTTCTTAGGCTTAATACTCCAGATTTGCATCGGAGTCCCAGTAGATCCTTTGTAATGACTCATCTTAAAATTCTTAGCTTCTCCTTCAGTTTGTCGTGAAGATCCTTGTTGCTCACCCTAGTTGCTTCAATAGCTGTCCTTAGCATTCCTTTATCAGGCTTAGGCTGCATCAGAAGGCTCAAGCTTAACTCAGTCCAATACTGCCTTGTATTGTCCTTCTTCCTGCTGGGGTTAGTTGTTCCCCAGTTCTCTTTATAATTGCTTTCCAGTTTCATATACCACTCAGGAATGATCCTGCCTTTAAACAGCTCTACAGCCTTCTCTACAGCCTTATCCACCTAGCACTGGACTCTCCCCTATATGCCCACAGAAACATTCAAATCGTGCAAAGTGGTCATAGTAGTCATCACGCCTCACTTCCAGTATCTGGAGCTTCTCCACTGCATTGCTCTTGTTGCATTGCAGGCAGTACAGCCTTGATGCTGCAGGAACAGGGTCTACATCAGGTTTCTGGTATGCTGTAGAGAAAGGGGGAGAGTCAGGTGTGCGAGGGTTAGGAGGGGGGTGGGGGGCGGTTGACGACCCCTCCCCTGCTGTGGGGCTGCCCCCCTCCTCCTCAGCTTGACCAGATACGGGACTCAAAGTCGTACTCTGATCAGATTCCTTAGTATCTACGTCAATAACATTCGATTCATAGTCAGACGTTGAGTCTAAAGCTGAACGTTGCTGCTGCATTTCCAGCAGTTGCTCAGGTGAGATAGTTGAGCTGAAGCTCATAGTCTGCATCTCCACTTTCTTGCTTGTGCTGTAGTCTTTCGAGAATCGACTCTGTAAGGTTTTTAAAGCTAAATGCCCGTCTCCCCCTACAATCTGTTCGTTGATTGTAATGTGGCAAAGGTTTGCATACTGACTTTCTGCGTGTGCGAGAGACTCGGAAAAGTCAGGGTGCTTTTTCTTCCAATCGTACAACGTATCAGCATTGATTCCTGAAGCAGCAGCAGCTCTTTCTAGAGGCAATCCTGCAGCTACAAACCTCAGCAGAGATTCAACTGTTCTTGGCGTGTAATCTGTTGGCCTTCCCATCTTCACCTTACCTCTGGCAATATCTCTTTCAATAGTCATCACTGACTTAGGCAGGTGAATCGTTTCCAAGTGCATAGCTCTCTCAACTCTTTCACCTTCAGACATTTCTGCTACAGCTTTCTCAGTTGTCTTTCTTCTTCTTGGCAGTTTCTTTTTTGCTGTCTTCTTTTTTGCTGGCATACCTTAGTTTTCCTACTCTGATTACTTTAAAACTTCCGTAATCTTTCACTTCCATAATCTCTCTCCAATCTTCATCAATATCTCTCCTTCTCTGTGTTTGATCTTGCTCAGTTGCAGTAATCCTTTCCTGATTATTTCTGCAGCCTGACCTTCCTTTCCTATCAAGTGTCTAGCTAGGTTCTTCTCTACTTCTTCCAGTTCTATCATCTGATCCTGATCTACAATATGTCTTTCCTGAGCCATAAACAGCCCTCCAGTCTCTTTTTATTTCTCTCTAGTGTCATCACAGTGATCACAGTCTACTAACGTCTTACAGAGCAAATCTCAAGCTCTTCTTTAACTCTGCAAAGTTCTTCAGCATTTCTGCTCTCTCTGCTTCTGTTGCTGCCTTCCTTGTTTCTTTCGGTTTAGGTGCAGCCTTCTGCTTCCTGATTGGCTGAGGATTCACAGCTCCTGCAGCCTTCTGCTGAAGAATGCTGATAGCATCTTCTAACTGCCTGTACTCTTCCCTGTGTTCCTTCCTGATCTTGTTCTGTCCAGAGACATCGTAGATTCCAGCTTCCTCCAGCTCCTTCTTCCGATTGACCAGCATCTCAATCTGCTGCTTGTATCCCCAAACTTCTCCCTTAGATAACTCCCTAAACTTCACTGTAATATTTCTATTAATATTATCAGTATCATTAGTATTAATATTATTACTATCAGTATTATTATTATTAATATTAGTAGTATTATCTATATTCATTATTATTAATTATTATTAACTATTATTATTATTTATTATTATTTATTAGATACTATATAGATACTGTATATACTGTATTATATTATATATTACGTTCTGGAAGCATCTAACTCTCTGCTCTTCAGGTTCTTAGAGCTACAGTATTGTATCCGTTTCTGGAATTAGCAGTTAGCTTGCTCCAGAGATAGCGATCAAACTGGGTAGCTTGCTCCTTGTATTTAGGTAGTGTTTCAGTGATTGCTTTGTACTGTTCGCAAGCATTCATAATACTGCCGTGATCCCTGTCTAAAACATCTGCTACAGCCTGATAAGTGTAGCCTTTGCTTCTTAGGATTCCACAGACTACATACCTTGGCCAAAGGACGTGAAAGACTCTGCTCCTGCCTCTGATGCTGCCTTCTGATAATCCCCAGAAGCTTTCTGCTATTTCTATAATCGAGTTAGCTTCAAACAGAGGGATCGGAGGATTCTCAGGGACATTGCTTAGGTTGCCTACAAGACTTTCCACAGGATCAGAAAGTCCCTTTCCTGACCTTTGATTTTTTTCTTTTCTCTTGTCACTACAAACTTCTTTTGCATCAAGTGCATATCCTTGATCATATTTTCGATTATCCAACTCTCTGACGCTGTCAGGCAAGGTTCGCTGAACTGTACTGCGTGTTTTGGGAGTTGACTTCTTTCTATTATTTTCATTAATCCTTTTTCTTTTTGTTGCCATATTTAAAACCTCTTTGATTGTTTTTTAATCCTCTTTTATTTAATACCTTGTCTAGTTTTTCTTTAATTTCGTTAATCTCTCCAACTTTAAACTTGGGAGAGTGATCTGAGCCTTCTGGGGCTACTTGAATAGGCTCAAAGGACATCAGCAGCCTCCGGGTTAGGCTTGTAGCCTTTGCTGATCTGCCAGATCTCAACTGCCTTCTTGAAGATGTTCCAAGCATCTTTCAGTTCCTTGCTGCTCCACACTTTCATCACAGGAGGTTCTGGTTTAGCTGAGTTGATCACTAAGCTCATGCAGGCAGGCATTGGCTTGAAGCAGCGTCTATATGCTGCCAACTGATAAGCCCAAGTGTCGTAGAAAGTAGGCTTCTTCCCTTTTATGTTCTGAGTCTTGTAGTCAATGATCATAGTGGGAAACTTGTTATGTTTTACCTGACAGACCAGATCAACAGTACCAGCATATCCTACCTTTTTATTTACTACTATTTTCTCAGCAGCATAGACCTCTTTCATATGCTTCTGTGACCAGCGAATAAAATGATCGATATAAGGAAAGACATCAGGATCATCAGTACCGTCAAAAGTACCATTATTCACATTCTCAATCTGATTGTGTACTCTAGTGCCAAAGCTGGTGATTTCCTTCTGCTCTCCTTTAAGAGAGTGGTGGATTCTGTTCTTATAGCTTTGTACATCTTCATCTTCCAGCGGCCTCTTGTAGAAGCTTTCTTCTATGCATTTGTCAGTCTTCCACTTGGTAAGCTGTGGCTTATCCAGAATACCCAGCAGTGTGGTTACTGAGGGAAATAGCTGCTGCTTTCTGGCGTGTCTTAGAGTGGTATTTTTACCGTCTGGCTGTGTATGTAGTGGAAGACCACTAGCATTATACCAGTGGCCTCCACTCTCAACTTTCTCAACCAGATTTTTCCTTGGTTGCACTATGACCATTGGAAACTCCTTAATACGGGGCTTGATCGTTTGACTCAGTTACTGAACTAACAGCGTCCGATACAGTTCTCTCTAGAGCCTTAGATTTGATTCTCTCTCTGGCTGCCTGAGCGTCCCACTCACCTGAAGGCTGTAGTTCCTTTGAAGCAGGATTAATTGTAGAGATGTTGGCCCAGATTCTACCGTTAGTATCTGGTTCGTGTTTGATTCTGAGAGTAGCACTCTTTCCTAGAAGGATTGCCTTCAGATCAATGTTTCCCTCCGTTGGGACTTCCACTCCCCAGTTATCCAGATTGTCCCTTAGCTTGGCTATTTGGCCCTTCTGCCCGGGTTCTGGTTTATAGAGGCTGGCAGCATATTCAGCCTGAGAGATAAACGGTCTTCCGTCCTCCATCTTTGTCTCTAATTCAAAGATGATCCTAGCCTTTGGCTTTGGCTGCCAAGTAGCATTCTTCACAGGAACGAGATAGCGTCCCATTGCATCAGGTTGCACCCCCATTGCTTCACCAACATCTATAACATCAACGCAGACTGCATTGATCATTCCTTCAGGTGCTAGTTCGTATTCTTTTCCTTTATTTTCTGGTATCAACATATTTCTATTTTGTTTCTTTATCTTGTTTATCCTGAACACAATCCACTAGATCGGATCTGCGTAATATGTTCAAAAAGTCTTCTGCTGGCAGTGTGCAGAGCCAGCCGTAATTATTCTTTGTGTGGGCAACTACTGGGATCTTCCCTGCAGCTTTATCGAAAAGAGCCTGCTTGATAGCGTCCCAGATGTTCAGTCTCTCAACATTCTTCACTTCCCAGTGAATAGCTGGAAGCTCTGGGCATTGGACATCGGCAGATGATCCGTCTGGACTCTTGCCACTGAACTGCTGAGATCTGAAGGACTTGCCGAAACCGTGCTCTCTGAGCATATCCCTCCACTGCCTCTCTCCTCTCTTGCCCTTCTCTCTGCTTAGTTTGCCGCCCATTGTTCTAAATGTTTCACGTTAATTCTGGTGATCTGGGGGGAGAGCTTTACAGCCTTCAGCGTCCTCTGCCTGATTGCTCTTCTGATTGTATCAGGATGCACTGATAGCCTGTTAGCAGCGTCTTTAATACTAATGTGGGTAGTCATTTTAAAAAGATGACAGGGATGCTGCCGCTGGGATGAAGTAGCTAAAAAAACCCAGAATCATAACTTTGCTCTCACAATTAGTTCGATTAGCACCCCTGTCATCGTAGTTCCTCTTTTCTCAGCTAACTTTCTTAGCCTCTGAATTACATAAATAGGAAACCTGTAGTGAACTGATTTCCTCTTCTCGTTTAGTTCCTCCTGCATAAAGCCTACTTGCGTAGCACCTGTGTACACTGTGTACACTGTAGAGTAAAGAAGTTTGTTGAGCAAGAGTCTCAATAAGGCAATAAAAAGAGGTCTTGGGTTGACTTGTTTCGTCAGTGTCTACAGTCTGCGGCTGCTTTGACTAATAAAACCAAAAAAAACAGGGAGCTGGTTCACTTCCGCTTTGATGCTGAACTGAACGGATTGTTGGAGGCTGCCTGTGACTATTTGGGATTAACTAAGACGGAATTAGTTGAAAGTTGTATCAGGCTTAATCTGGATAAGGTTGTTAGATCTGAGGAACTCAGAAAATCCACTGCTTCCAAGTTCTTCAAGAAGATGCGAGGTAAGGCAGAGTTTTAATAATTCTTCTTTAGGTTGCCCAGATTCCTTCTCTGTAAAAGCCGCAGCGGTTTTACACACCGTTTTCTTAAAACAAAAAAAACCCCTAATCATTGAAGAAAAGGGGGCTTGTGGTTTTTTGCAACAAAGTTGCAACAGAATTACAACAGTTAAGGCATCCAATCAATCAGCATAGCTAAGTCTAATTCTTCTGTTAGATGATCCTGAGAAGATCCCTCTTCATCGTGACCAACTAATAAGGCTTTGCCACTGAGAGGCATTAGAAGCAATGAATCAGTATTTTCCCCTTTAAGCCTAAACCTTTTCTGAGGATCTTTGGCCAAACCGTTTTCATCCACAAAGAGAGTATCTCCGTTGTCGAATCTATAACCTACTTCAAAATAGTCTCCTATGACTTGCTGAATATCGTAGGCATTATCTTGTTGTATTTCTTTTTGGTAGATTGATTGCTTGAAGGGATCAATCACAACCGCTTTTACTTTCTTCATCGAATCACCTCCAGCTCTAGGTATTCCTTTAAGATTGTATCTGCACTGTGTCCAGCTTTCAGCTTGTCACAAACATAATCGGCTGGGATGCCGTGAAAATCAGCAAAATCGTACTGAGATAAATAAACCTTTTTTTCGCTGTTGCACACTATAGGGATGCGGTTGCCATCTTCGGTAGGTCGATCTGGATAATACTGAAACCCCTCTCCTTTTGGGCCAATTAACTTGTCAACTTTTGTGTAATTAGGAGGCACTTGAAAACCAAAAGCCTGCTCTAGTGTCCAACCTTTATTTCTTCGGCTAATTACAGTCTGATACTTGGGTAGCATCCTGCCTCTGATGTTTTTATATTTTAGCAGTTTGAACATGTCTGTGACAGTGTGGCCAATAAGAGGAGTCTCCAAGTGAGGAACTTGAAGAAACAGGAGTGGCCTATCATCTACTTCTTCTGTTTTCTTTTTAAGAGGAGGCAGCCCTATTAACTCAAAGATTACTCTCAGTTTATCCTCGCTTGTTTCAAAAAACTCTCTTGAGTCGTTAACCCTGTCATCCTCTAAAAGATTGTGAATTAGTTTTTCAACTTTGTCGTGATCACTCACTTCTTGCACCAAGATGCACTTGAAAGGCGTTGGGACTCCTGAACTATACAAACTACTCAGTCTTTTGTTTAGATCTACAGTCTTTCCAATCTTTATAAGATTAGGAAAGGAGGGGTTTGTGAGAGCGTAAACGTATCCACTCACTTGATTACCTCCACTTTTACTTTCAGGATTCCTACCCTGCAATTCTCCAATTTCTCAAAGGCAGCCTTGCTAAGGTCCAGCGTCCTGCCCCTAACAAACGGACCTCTATCTGTGATCACAACAATCACAGATTTACCTTTGTAGCTTACCTTCAGCTTCGTTCCGAAGGGTAGCGTTTTGTGGGCTGCAGTTAGATGATCAGGATTGAAGTAAGAATACTTCCAATTCTTGTAGTGACTGGCTGTAGGCTTGTTTCTGTATCGTTCTCCGTAATAGGAGGCAATCACTTCAGGCTGCTCTGCGTAGGGTCTGCTGACTATCCAGCTAAACACGATTAGGCAGGAGATTATTGTAGCTAATATTTTCATTTAAACATTACCTCCCAACCTTCTGGACTGATTCCTGATTTAACAAACTCCCTACCGTCAGCATCCAAGCCAAGATCAAGCAGGTTGTCAGTCTGCCTAAACTTGAAGAGGTTGCTGCCCTTGATCTCAACTGAATACTGCTTGGCAGTTAAGGCACAGGGGCCAGTGTATTTATAGATATGCTCAGGATCATACTGTTCAGTATAGGAGCAGTGGGTGTCAATGTATCTGCTCATCGTTTACACCTTTCCCAAACAACTTCTTGACTGTGGGCATAGTGCCCACCGTTTAAGATGCTGATTATTTTAACCTGATCAATCTTTCCTAAATCAATCTTTGTGACTTGAACTCTTACAGAGTTAAAAGCCCAAACAGAGTCATCATCATTCAGCATTTCCCTAGCTGCTTTAATAGCTGCGGATTTGCTTGAGTGATAGGTACGATGTTCATCACAATCGTAAGCTTCGTAAAGGATCATAGCTTCACCGTCCTTCCTACTCTTGGCAGATTACTAGGCTCTGTTTGACTGTGTATCCAACGCTTCAGAGCACCCTCAGCAGCCAGAAGAGAGTCAGGGCTAACCTGACTCCATTTTTTAACTCTGGGATCTTTCTCCTGAGCGATCATTAGGATAAACTCCTTGGTAGCTTTCTTATTTAGTAAACTCACGCTACTGCCTCCTTTTGTAGTTGTCTTTTATTTTTAATTTCACCTTTCCAATAAACCTTTGACTTACTTAAAGATCTTTTAAGAAATCGAGGAGTAATTAGGCCGCTATGAAACCCCCAATAAAGAAGGTCAGTAATTTTATCAGGAGTAATTTCACCGAGATCAATCCTTAAAACTATTGGCTGATTCTGTCCCTTGCAGTCCTTAGTGAAATCTTTAGACATTTCCTTAGCTTCACCTATAGCAAAGTTCTTTTCACTAGAAGGAAACAACTGTCCCACTCTTAGCGTTTGCCCGTGCCTACCTATTAGTTTAGGCCACCAGATAATCACGCTTCTACCCCCTTCCTGATGCTAAACTTAGGCATCTCTAGTAAGCTTACATAATTAGCCTTAGCAACCTCTGGAGTATTGCCCAGCATCTCAGCAGCTAACCAGACTGATTTAGTCTGTAGAGCTACCTGACTACCGTAATACTTACGAAGATCATAAGCCTTCTTTTTATTAGTAAAGCCTAGCTCTGTGAGCTTATCGTTTAAACGTCTCCAGAGCTTATCTAAGCGTTCTGTTTTAGAACCCTGCAGGATATACTCCCCTTCAGAATTATGATCCTTAAACAGCTCCTTATCAGATTCGTTCTGATACGGTAGATGCCTAGGAGGTTTGCCGTCCACTTTGAAAGAGAACACAGAGAGACAGTGATCCTTGATCCAATCCTTCTTAGCTCTACCTGCTTCAGAGTTACGCATTCCGTATTCTGACATCAACTTGAAAGCTAGGTACAACTGAGGATCAGATTCTTTGATGCTGTCAAAGTAGCTAAACGCTTTCTCGTACCTGCCATCAGTTGCAGCACTCCAGCCTTTTATTTTAGTTTGGCTAACTTTGTAAGAGAGAACATCCCAGTTGTCTGGTAGCTCATAATACTCAAGCATCTTCTGACTCCAGATGCTGAGAGCACAGCGGAGGATACTGGCTGCTTTATCTTTACGTTTAGCCTTCTCCTCATCATCAGCTTTGCCAACCACACTCTTAACCCACTTCTTCAATACTTGAACTGTGAGCTTGCTAACAGGATCAGACAGTTTGAGTTTGTTCTCTCTTAGGATTCTTTTGTAGCAGCACTTGTTTCCAATAATAGTAGAACCTTTCACCTCAGTCTCTACTTCGTAGGTGTCGAGGCACTTCTGGAAGGTCATAACTTCCTTCTCTTTCTCCACCTTCCTCTCCAGCTTGGTAACTGTATCAAAGTTGCCTTTAGCTTGTTCCTCTAGCCAGATCTTAACTCTGGTAGCTGCGACATTCTTGTCAGCAGTTTCAGGAGAATGTTTCTTCTCCTTTCCGTTTATCAAGGTGCGATACTGAAAACGACCTGAAGGCAAATCCTTCAGGCGTTTTTTGATCTCTTTTGTATTTGGTATTTTCATATCTGTGTTTTGTGTCTGGCTTTACTGCCGTCAACAGAGGTGAGTATTGTATACACTGTGTCTACAGTCAAACATATAATCAAATGCTTTTTGCTTTGTTTATTAAGGTTTTTGAAGATCTTGAAAAAATAATAAAATAAAACCGTACTCAGAAAGGTTAATTTCCAAAGTACGACTTGAGGTACGACTTTCGGCTCATATTGCAGCCTATCTCTGCATATCACTGCATAAGGTTTTGAAGAGTTGAAAACAGAAAACGCTTGATTAAATCTAATGAAATCGGCATTTTCCCGCCTCCTTTCGAGGAAAAGCCAGTTTAGCTCAGTTGGTAGAGCACTCGATTTGTAATCGAACGAATACACTCTTTTCGACCCCTGTTTATAGGGCTTAAATTTTCGGGTACGATTCTAAGTCCGGTTTTAGGATTTCTTCAACAAATTCCAACAATCCCGATAATGATCATAAGAACGAGCTGCCTTTCTACTCGTTTGGCCAAAAGGAAAAAAGCAAATATTAAACTGGCCTGCAGGGATGTCCTTAACTGGGATCACATAAAAATAATCGGGAGCTAAATAAACAATCAGGAAATCAACAAGATCAGGATTCCACTTGCCCAGCATTACCGGAGTCCCTCTGTCAGTGTAAGGCCGCCAACGGGATTTTATTTGGAGTCTGTGGGTAGCAGTTTTTTGGGAGGCAATCAGATCAACTGCTGATCTGTCTGAGAAGGGGAAGAATATGTCAAAACCTAGAGGCAATAACTTGGCAGCTACCAGTAGCTCACTGGCTCTACCTTTTTCAAAGGCTATTTCACCTTTTCCTGCTTTTGGCCTTCTTGACTTTGGCGAGTGTGCCGTAGACGTAGGCTTTCTTTCTTTCACCAGACATCCCCTTCTTGCTGGCTGCCCTTGAAAGTTTATTGTGAAGCTTCTTAGGCATTACTCTTCAGGTTGTTCCAAAAGATTACCCTCTTCATCTTCTATGCCAAGATTGTTAAAGAACTTCTTGAAATTCGGATCTAGATCTTCCGCATAGATTAACAGGTGAATTTTTCTAGGAGGAATAGGTGCTACTCCAATTTCTTCAGCGTACATCTTACCAATCTGAGTATAGACCTCGATCATCTGAGGATCATCAGGATACGGAAATCTTTCAAATGTTTCTCTCTCAAGATCAGCCAACCCTTGAAGAGTAGCCTCTAGTGAGAGCTCTTCTTTTTGCTTAGTAATGCCAGCCTGCAGAGTATCGAGCTGCTTCTGGATGCCTTCCCGGTCGATTGTGTCAACTGCTTTCTTCAGTCTCTTCTTCTTTGCAGACTTCCGCAGCTTGGCTGCTGCCTCCTTGATCTCTGGCAGATTGTCCAGATCAATTAGTTCCCTAATCTGTTTCCTTCTTAGATCTGCCTGCATCAGCCTCTCCTTATCGTCTGAGGGCAGTTTAGTTTCGCTTGGGGTGACTTTACCTAATCCTTTTTCAATGCTCTCTAAAAGCTTCACAGCCTCTCCTAGCTCATTCTCTTGTCTTTCCTGATCTGGATTAACTGGCTGGCTGTAGTCTCGATCTCCCTTGAAAACTTTAAACATCTTCTTCAGCAGGCCGCCTTCTTCTTTGGATCCTTCTCCTACACTGTAGTAGTTGAAGTTCTCGAACATCGGCCTGTCTCCTACTGGGCCAAGTCTGAGCCTATCAGAGCCAGCAACAGGAGGCTTCTTCTCCTGCTTCTTTTTCTCCCTCTTCCTAGTAGCTCTCCTTGAAAGCTCTAGCAGTATTTCCCCGCC
>TARA_R100001594_G_scaffold39679_1_pt1 | contig 19400 bp, 10 predicted proteins | sample TARA_R100001594 | Tara Oceans TARA_R100001594 (sample SAMEA2622752) | marine metagenome | biome: marine biome (ENVO:00000447); feature: marine epipelagic mixed layer (ENVO:xxxxxxxxx); material: "saline water (ENVO:00002010), including plankton (ENVO:xxxxxxxx)" | depth 150 m | reverse complement strand
GCAAGTGCAGTCGCACTACCATCCGTTATCTCTGTTAAATTACTTACATCTGTTCTTTTAAGAGTCCCAGCATCACTGATTAATATTTCATCTGTGTCTGCAAGTCCAGAAGCAAGTTCTGTCTGTGCAGAGATTATGTCAGTGTTTAACATTGAACCCTCAACCGCAGTTGCAGCTATTGTCACCGCACCAGTAGATGCGATGGTGACATCTCCACTTACTGCAACTTCTTCATAACTTGTTCCGTCTGCGACTAATATTCTCCCAGAAGTATTAGTCGGCATCTTCAATAACGAACCAACTACAAGGTCGCCTGGAAGCGTTACAATGTCCGTTGACGAGTCTGATATTATAACTGTACCAGATGCGTTTGGTAATGATACAGTTCTATCAGCAGTTGGGTCTACAACTGTAAGAGTTGTTTCGTGGTCATCATCTGTTGCACCTTCAAATACAATCGTTCCGTCCTCTAACACATTCAAATTACCAACATTACTTGTGGTTGTGGTAGTCGCTGTAAAAGTCTGAGTTCCAGACTCTAGTCCAGTAACGTCTGTGACTAGATTGTTAAACTGTTGTCTAAACTGTTCAAGTGTATTTGAAGTTGTAATTTCTGCAGCTGTTATTGCCATTAGTCTTTATCCAATAGTGTTTTTAACATTGATTTAATTTCATGCATTTCACATTTAATGTTATTTATCTCTCTTGTCGCAGTTCTTATTTCATCTCTTTGTCTTTGTGCATCTGCAGCTCGTTTCTTTGCCATCTGATACGCACTCTTGTTTGTATTAATGATTGCGTTAGATTTTGTATCTCTAACTAAATTATTGTATCCTTCGACTTTTAAATAATCACTCATATTATGTCGCCAGTGCGATTGCCCTCAAGTCTTTTATTCTTGGTGGATTGGCTGCATCTGTTCCTTGCATGACAATCTTAATCTGGAATGATATGAACTCATCCAGTGCGTCACCAATACCATCATCTTTAATACCAGCAGAGAATGAATACTCCTGTAAATCATCTCTACCTAAAGAGTTCACTGGAATCGAATCTGATAATCCAGTGTCGTTAAAGAATGTATACCCTAACTCATCAAGACTTGTTGTGTCGTCAGTTCTTAATATTTTAAATAATACTTTTATTTCTGATGTGTCTACTTTGTTTGCAGAGAAAAACACTCTTAGTGCAGTGGCAGGATTTTCAAGTGATACCGCCTTTGTTATATAGATCGCAGAGTTGTTATCACCCTCTGGTTCTGTGGATGGGACAAAATCCGAGGTCGGGAAAACATCTGACGAACTGTCTATGTTATCTAATCTATTTGCGATTAAAACTGTGGATGCCCTATCCAAGTCAATCACTGGTGATACATTTGTGTTTGTAGTTGCTAACGCAATCTTAGTTTCTAAAGATTTTGCAGAACTCATCTCATTTGCTTCGTTGATATTAGATGCAACTAATCTACTCGTGTCATGTTCAAAGTTTTCACCGATTGGAACAAATATTTCATTGGTTGACTTTGTAAATGAAGTCTCAGTTCCAGATGGACTTGTTGCAGATGTTGTGACTAAAGATGTGGTCAAGGTAGTTCCCTCCAACTCCATAGAGTTTATGACCGTCTTACTCAGTTCGTATCTATAGTTTTCAGATGCAACAACATTTATACCACCAATCTCCGTATCAGCGGATGCACCAGTTACCGTTGCAGATGTTGATAACGCAATCGTGTAAGAGTCCATTTGTATGTTTGCGATTGCAGTATGTGTCTTGTTTATCTCTGTAAGAGGAACTCCGTTAATCTGATAAAGATCAATCCTTACTCCATCTTCGTGTGCAATCGCAGTTGAACCACCTTGAGCTCTACTGATACTTGATACAGTTGTACCAGATATTGTTCCAGACACTATTTCTCCACCCTCATTAGGAAATTTTAAATATAAATGAACTGTTCCAGAACTTGGAAAGTTAGTTGATGAGGTAAGAGTTAATGACGTTGCAGTAGAAGTTATCGCACCATTCAATGTTGTTGATATTTCAGATGAAACACCTGTGATGGTTACATTGTTTGATGTGCTATACATACCATGATCTCTATGTCTTACTTTTGCAACCGCAGAACTGTTTGTCAAGACTATTGGATTTTCAAACAACCTTCTCCCATATACCTCTGTTCCAAGTTCATCAAATATTTCATCACCAACATTATCGTTCTGTAATGTAATAGTTCCAGTTGAAGACTGATTGAAGTTTGCACCATTTATTTTAAGTTTCATGTCTTGAGACTGAATTGCGTTCCAAGTCGTATTGTTTTGAGATTTAAACAATGAACCTAAATGTGGTTGAGTTGATACGAATCGGTTTGATCCAGATACATCCCTTTCACCCATTTGTGAAATCCATATTTTATATTCCAAACTATTTGTCATGACAACAACACAATACTCAACTCCTGGCTGTATATAAACTAATGAATCAAAAGTAAACACTGTGGATGACAGTCCTGTGTTTGCATCTACGTTAACGTCAGATGGTTCTAAAACTTTTCTACCAAACGGTAATAATTTAGGGCCAGGATATCCATTAACAGTATTTCTTATCTCTACCCACACTGGTAGTGTATTATCTTTTTGTGCAAAGAACAATTCAACCGAAGTTAAAAAAGCACCGCCCGCACCGTTTGTTATAAATGTTTGTGCAAGTGGATCACTATCCTCTTCTAAGTCGGTGACCGTCCTAGCTATAACTCTGTCTCTAGTGGTAGTATTATTTCTACTGGTGGTTTGATTTACGTTAGTCTGAACAACTCTTGCATTTCTTGTAGCAACAATTGTTTCTTGTTCAGTTTCTAATACACCTTTTGCTTGATATGTTTCTTGTCCAGCAGAAAGTGGTAATGTGGATTTATTATTTGTTGAACTTGATGTTAGTCGAAACTCGACCTCACCTGTCCTAAATTTTGGAACTGACTCTTGTCCACGAAATCTGTATTCTGGTATTCTAAACGTAAACTCAACTTTACCTGCACCGTTAGTAACTAACGCACTTCCCTCTACTGGACTTGAGACATTTGAAAAGTTAGATGATGATGGTGTGATGAATTGACTAATCGCAGTCCCATCGAAAAACCCATACAATCTTACTCCCGGCCTAAAACACTCACCAGTGACAGTGATTGTTCTTGGACGAACAAAGGGAATCAATGCCCTCGATACAATTCTATTCCCTAAAGATTCCTCTTCAATGTGTTCAACCACTGATGTTCTTACACCAGTTCTTCTTAAATCTGTTCTTGAGGTTGTAGTAGTTCTTTCAAATGTTGTGTCGCTTGTTCCTCTTACAACACCCCCCATGTTAGCGTTGATCCTAGAATTAAAGTCTCTTACAAGTCTGGTTTCTGTTCTAGTTTCTGTGCTGGTAGAAACGACACCTGACCACTGAGTTTCCCATGAGTTCCAAACAGTTCCCATTCTTCCACTGTTTCTAAGATTTGATATGACTGCATCGAAGTTACCATCACGATTGATAGTTACTGCTGGTGCTTGTTCTGTCTCGAACCACTCGTCACCACTTGGTGTTAGTGTTATCTTTCCGACCCACTCTGATATGAGATACGTTTGAACATTCTCTACTCTTGTTGCGTATGGTTGATTTACTATCTCCCTTTCTGTATAGTCGAGTGTTAGTATGTCCCCTGTCTTTCTGTAACCAGCTGCTCGTCTTGCAGTATCAGTGGTTAGTAGTTCAGTAAGTTCTGCATTTCTCATTACGCAAACAGGACGAGCTTCATTCTCCTCCATGTCAATTGCTATCTTATAGTCCTTGTGACCCACATCACCAATTTTGTGTCCAGAAAAATTATCTACAATAAATCCAGACTTGAATCGGTTGAGTCCATTTGAATCTTGTATTTCAAAAGACTCTGCATCCCTCTCTAATAAGTTAAGTGCAGTGTAAAATTCTAAGTTCTCTATTCTGTCTTGTAATCTACCAATGTCTCTCATGGTAAATCTTTGTGTCTTATACCTTTGTATTCTCATTCCATCTGCAATAGCAGTAAATGGTGGAATGTATACTGTTGCGAGTTTCATCGCATTTTCTATATCTTTAGGTTCTTGTGGTCTTTCTGCTGATACACCCTCAACTAATCTAAACTCTCCGTCTGGAAGTAAAAATATTGATGCAATTTTTCCAAGAAAGAACTCAAAGTCATTTGTCATCGCAGCCCCAGGCTGTGGTGTGTCAACGACAACTGAACCAGTGCCAGTGAATGTTCTGTTTGTGTGATTAAATGAGTTTCCAGTTACTTCATCAACCGCAGTAATCGTGGTTGATGTTCCAGCAATATCTGATACTGTTGGTCTAAAGTCTACACTATTTTTTAGTTGGAATGAACCAGATGGTTCTGGGTCATCTGGGTCGATTTTGGTCGCAACATATGACGGTATGTCTGCATACTTCATCTGACCTGAAACACTAGAGTATGAATCAACTGAGAAGAAATCCCCAGCACCGTGTTCAAAGTAATCATACACGATAAGTAATCTACCTCTTGGTGCAGAAGAGCCAGGTTTTCTATTTAATCTTGAGATGTCATAGTATGTGTCTCTTTGTCCAGTGTCTAATGTAAAGTTACTTGTAATCACTTTACTACCAGCAGTGACACCGTTAGTATCAATGGTTGCGGTTGCACCTGAGTTAACACCAGTGATTGTCTCACCAGCAGTAAAGTCAGTTGCACCAAATCCACCCACCACCACATACTGTAGTGGACTCGCAGTTGTAATCAATCTTCCCTTCGCACCAGAGGTTGCACCTGTGATTCTCTCACCTCTTTCAAACACACCAGTCGCAGATGAAACCGTAAGTGTTGGTGCGGTTGCATCTGTGGATGTATCCTCTGAGTCAAATATTGCGTTGAGTCTGAATACATCTGCACGACCAAACGAAATAATTTTGTCAGTTGGTCTTGTTCCAAATGCGTCTGTTGCACCAGTGGTTACTTTCAGTTGTTTCATCAACTGAGTGGTTTTAATCTTTGGTTGTTGTGCAGACTTTGTAACTGTTGCTAACACTTTAACTTTTGCACCAGAACCAAATATGGTGTTGTCTGTAATCGTAAGTGTTTGTGTTCCTGTTCCAGACACTTTACCACTTGCAGAGACTAAATCACCAGCTACACCACTACCAGTACCAGCAGTGATGATTGATGTTGTAAAATCTTTTTCTGCAAAGGTGACAAAAGTCTCATTAGTTCCAGCACTCAGTGTGACCACACCAGATGCGTTTGATGTTGCAACAAATTGTCTTCTTGAGTTAAACGAAGAGTCACTTGCACCAGCGTTAGTTTCTGTCTTGAGTGTCTTTATTGGTTGTTTCGGTAACTTGTATATTGAGATAGATTTTTCTGAGTCTTGTAGTTTTGGTTCTAACTGTGGTTCGAGACCAACAGGTAAACTCAATGCATCAATAGTTCCAGATTCAAATATGATACGATCAACAGGATCATCTTCATTTAAGAAACCACCACCTCTAAACACAGCTGCATCATCAACTGGTTCGAGTAATATGTCAGCAGAGAAGTTAGTTGTGGTAGAACCACCTTGTAGTTGTCTTGCTTCTCTAAGTTGATGTGTCTCTACCTCAGTGATAGTCAAATCTGTATTTGCAGAGTTCTCTAATATTGTATCTGTCTCAGACGAGTCTGATACTTTTAATTTTTCACCAGTTTGAAATGTACCAACAACTTGTGTTAATCTAATCCTTGTTCCACTTGTTGTTTCAGCAAACACAAATCCAGTTGCACCAGAAGTGTCACCTGTAACTTGCACACCACCATTAGAGTGGTTGGCAATTAGGGTTGGACTAGGTGTGTCAGACAATGTTACCCTAGTAAACATCTGAGTGTCAAATACTGATAGTTTATATACGGAATTATTATTCGTACTAGATGACCCAGCACCAGTAATACCACCCTGTTCAAACTCTACGAATCGAGCTCTTGTCACACCTATCTGATCTCCACTTGAAGAACCTCTCGTTGATGTTGCTTCTGTGAATAATCCTACCTGACTATATGGTGTTGTCTCACCAGATATGTTAGATATGTCTGGTGTACCGAATACGTTTGTGATTCTAAGTACGTTACCAACCTCTAAGTTTGTAACACCAGCATTAACTGTTTGAACATCTCTTGCTTTATTGACATCTATGAAAGTGGTTGCGATTTTTTCTATCTCGTAACCTTTAACATATGCTTTTCCTGGCGTGACTGCAACTGCGAATAAATCTTCTGACGCAGTATTACCATCATTGGTGGTCGCACCCACACTGTAGACTCCTGTGAAGTCTGTTCCCTTAACCGTTGTGTCTACATTTTCTCTTGCAGTAAACTGAAAAGGACGAGTTGTGTAATCACCAGACTCATCAAATGTTCTTCTCGCAAGAGTGTCACCTAAAACAGAGTATCTTGTTGTTTCAACAGCGTCAGTTATTACACCATTTTGTATTCTCATCAACTGTACGAACTTTGTATCGTCAACAGAGTCTAGTGATAACCTTGAAAGTGTTAATGTTATCTTTAGTCTATGAGCACCTTTAGCTGCAAAGTTAGATGACCCTGTTGCGTTGTCAGTAAGTGTTGCATCCTCCTCTGGTGTAATTAATTCCTCATTAACTGTAAATCCAACTCTTGCATTTTCTGTAGTTGAGTTAACACTCAATGCTAGTGTCTGTTCGTTACACTGAACAAATTGACCTCGTATGAAATAAATTCCCCTTTCAACTTTGACAGATGATCCTCTTTGAGCTGCATTAGATGAAAAGGTAGTTCCAGATGCGACACCAGAACCATAGGTCGTTGTGTGTGTTACATCTGCATCAGCAGTTATGTTTTCACTATTAGAGAAAACTCCTGTCTCAAGGTCTGACGCAGCTTGTATGTAGTAAATATACAATATTGGTTGTGTTGTTGCAGTTGCAGCTTGAAACCCAATGACCTTTGCCTTTACTCCAGACGTTACACCTGTAATCGTGACAGGTGTCGTTGAATTAAAAAACTGTTCTGGTTTGATTGTCTCACCAGCAAAAGTAGACTCTAGTTGTAATGTATCAAACTTATCTGAGTAAGATACTTGGCCAGGTATAACAACTGTCCCCTCTTCAAACATGTGATTACCATGACGTTCAACTTGGTTTTGAAGTATGGATTGAAGTGTTGTTAGTTCTCTTGCCTGAACTGCAAAGCCTGGTCTAAACAAAACACGATGAAATAAATCGTCTTGGTCAAAGTCATCATAATATGGAACTACATTTAAGTCGGTAAGTTGTGGCATAATTAGAACTCAATAATTAGTTTGATATCTTCGGTTTGATCCGAGTCTCGTTGAATTGGTTTTCTATTTTCTAAATAAACTATGTTTCCACTGTCTGGTTGTAACTCTGGATTTGCATATCCAGATGTAAGTGTGATTGTATTATTATTTGCAAGTGTCACTGTCTCTGTTGTTCCTGCCGTTGTTCCAGTCGCACCAGATGTCCCACCTGTGATTTCATTTGTTCCACTAAATGTGGTTAGTCCACTATTAGATGTACTTGTTCCAAACCCAGAGAATCTCTCCTGTTGAAAATATAAAAGACTAAGTGAACTATCAAACTCCACGACTTTACCTACTGCACCTGTGGTTGCTTGAGTTATTTGTTCGTCTACCTCAAACGTCCCACTGTTGGTATCAAGTTTTACAACAAAGGTTTGTCTTGCGGTTGTAGAACTTGCGATGGTAGAAGTTCCAAAAGTGGTTGGGTCTACTACGAGTCCCACCTGTCTAAAGTCATTTGCAGTTGTGATGTCATCACCCTCTGCTTGTGTGAGTGTCACTGCGTTCATCACGAAGTGTCCACCAAGTTCTGCGATTGCATCACTACCATGACCACCCTTTGGACTTATGATTACTTTTACTGCACCACCTGTTCCACTTCCTAAAGATGACGAAGTTGATAAAGTAGAATCTGAAAATATAAAGTCATTACCGAGATTGACTGTTCCAAAAGTATATCCAGAACCACCTGAGTTAATCGTTGTGTCTGTCCCTGCGGTTAATCCAAACGATGCGATTGAACCACTTGATACGGTTAGTCTTACCACCGCACCAGTTGATGTTCCTTGATTCGCACCATCACCAAACACAGCTGCGAAGTATGTTCCGTCTGTATATCCAGACCCAGCAGTAACAACTAAAGATTCTATCTTACCATCTGTTGCAGCTGCAGCTACAGTTGAGTCATTAGATATTGGAATATAATCTGATGTCATAAACTTTGCAGTCTCAGATGCGGTCAGAGAATACATGTACTTAATCACATAACCACCAGATGCAAATGGTGAGGTTGATTCGGATGTCGGTTCAGAACCAGAAAATGCAGTACCACCATTGTTATCTAAAACTTTGTAAACTCTAAAGTCAGAGGTCATGAAATAAAAAGTTGAATCGTATAAGTTTGATGCACCAGAGGTTGCGGTAGATGACGAACTTATGTCATGTTTATACATGTCATATATTGTTCCGTTCTCCCAATTCCTTCTTGGTATTGCATAGGTAATATCTGTGGATGCGACTTTCTTTGCAGCCAACATTGAGTCCCATGCGTAAAATTCTGTCTCTCCTACTGCGTCAGCAGGAGTCGGTGGTGAACTGTCACTACCTGTTGTAGTTGCAGTTGTGAACGCAGTTGCCTTTCCTATGAAAAGGTAATACGTTGATGCAGCTGCCTCTGAGAAAGACTCAAAGTATTGGTCTGCATTATGTTGTCTAAATTTTTCTGTTATGATTGCCGACATAGTTTAAAACCCTTTAGTTTATTTATACAATGTTTTACACTGTTATACCAGTTGCACCCTCTAAATCAAAATTATCCCCAGCATTTGAAGATGTACTATCTGTACCATTTAATACTAAGAATCCGTCACTATCACTATTTGTCGCATCCTCTAGTGCGATGTCACCAGTAGTCCTCACAACAATCTCTGATGCTTGAACTACAGGTTGAGAACCTACTGGATTTGCACTACTATTTAGTGTCCAGTTTGCAAAAGGTATCTGTCCTTCGTTTGCTAATATTACATTTGTCTCAAGTGCGATGTTTGGATTGACAACTCGACCAGAGGTTTCTAATCCGACCTTATCACCAGCGTCAGTAGAAGACGAGTCTGTTCCGTCTAGTATAATAGAGTCATCACCATCACCTTGTTCTAAAAGTATTGAATCTGTTTGAATCGAAACTTCAATTTCTAATACGATGTTATCACCATCTTGATCTACGATATGATCTATAACTGAGTTACTTGATATGTCCTCTTCAATCAAACTTCCAGATAACTCTAACGTAAATCTATTTCTCTTATTGGTCTCCTGTATCAAGAAACTATTTTCATCTGTCGATGTGCTGTCTGTTCCATCTAAAAGAAGTTGTCCAAAGTTCTCAAGTAGAACACCAGTATTCTCAACCGCATTTGCATTGTCTTGTTCTACTGACCTACCATTACTATCTGATATAACAATTTTATTTGTCGATAATACATCACTAAATGTCAAACCACTTATCTGACTGATTGGAAGTGAGGTGTCATCATGGTCATCCTCTAACACTATTCTGTCACCTTGATTTACAGTGAACCCAACTGGAAATGCAAACCTGTCGGACTCTGCAAAAATGAAACCACTATCATCCTCCAGTTTTACTCTATCTTTCAGTCCTCTGGTGGTAAAGCCTTGATCCTCATTTAAAACTCTACTACCATCTTCCATCAAAATATTATCACCAGCATTTGATGACGACCCATCTGTTCCGTTTAACACGATGTGGTCTAAGTCCTCATCACCCTCTAAGAAGATTGGTACTGTTTCATCATTAAGTGGTATCATTCCATCTATTACTAAGTTACCAGACTCAAAAGAACCTACTGATGAGTTCTCTAACTGTAGTGCAGATGGTTCACCCCCAAATGGTTTTTGTGCAAGTTGTAGTAAAAGATTTCTTGCAGTTCTAACTGCTGGTCTCGTAGAAATATCCACAGTGGTTCTCTTTACAAGAACCCTATCACCCTGACCACTTGGTGCGTGTGATGTCTCTGACATGAGTCTACCACCACCATCATCATTAGTGTCTCTCTCTGCGTTACCTTCAAACAGTATATTGTCACCAGCGTTTGATGATGTGCTGTCTGTTCCGTCAAGAATAATAGTATCATCCCTATCACCTCTATCACCAGCTGGTGCGACTTCCAACCTACTCTGTATGACTTGTTCAAATAGATTTGTAAACGTGGATGCAAGTATTGGTGAGAATGTTTCATCACCTGTAAATCCACTTACGTCTACTCCACTCTTCCGTATTGCAGCTGATATAGTGGTTGCGATTGAAACTTTACCAAACGGTTTGAATCCTGCTGGATGAACTGCCTTTTTGAGTTCGTTAACGTATGAACCAAATGCTTCACCGACCTGTACTTCGTAAGAGTAATCCTGATAGTAGAAAGAATCTTGCACACGAATCAAGTCCTCACCTAACAAACTTGTTATACCACTATACTGTCCCTCACCTGTGGATGTCTGTGCAGTCACACTACTGAGTCTTGCGATGTTTTCTTTTATGATTGTTCCAGATGCACCAGTGGAATCTGTAATGGTAACATTGTCTCTACTAAAATCTATCGGGTCTTGGTTGATAATGTTATCACCAGCGTCAGTAGAAGATGAGTCTGTTCCATCAAGGAGTATGTCTCCGTCACCAGTTTCATCCTCACCCAATACATTACTATTCGCATCTGTAGAACTTGCGTCTGTACCATCAAGAACTAATCTGTTACCAGCATCTTCTGATGCGAGTGGTTCTCCAGCACCTGTTCCGTCAGAATCAATACCATCAAGAAGTAAAGATTGACCTAATTGATTTTCCTGATACCTGTCCAGTATAAGTTTACTATCACCTAACTCCAAGTCTCTAAAATCTAAGTCACTTTTCTCTAAGATGATTCTATCACCGACATCATCTAAACCAGTGAGAGTGACTCTTGGTTCACTCTCCTCCATGATGAGTATGGATGTCTCTCCATCGTCAGAACCAGTCTCCAATAATATGTTATCGTTCTGATCTACTCCACCAGATGCGGTTTGATTAAATCCTATTCTTGAATCACGAGTGACAGCCATACTCTCTTGAACTAAGTCACCAATGATGTCACCCTCCAACCTAAGTGAGAAGATTGCAGTTTGAACACCGTCTAGTAATATATCACCACCTTCATCTTCTATGATGACTTGAGGTTCAGGTGTGTATGCAAGACCACCCATACCAGAGTGGTTTACACAATAGTAGTATAGGTCTGGAGCTCCAGTTGCAACCACTATCTGAATGTATGCACCTGTAGTTCCTATCTCTATGTAAGGTGCAGAAGTTGTTACTCCTACTGTATACTCAACTCCACCACCATGTGTTCCGTTAGGTGTCTCTGAAAACTTGAGTCGATGATTCTTGGATGTAACTGCGTTGTAAAGTGAACTGTCAGATAAATCAAAGTAATAAGTGTTACCCTCTGTTAATCTAAGTGTTGGTTGTGGAACACCATCAATCGCAAAGATATTAGCTGTGTCAGTCGCATTTCTAATCACTTTCACTTTCTTAACAAAACTTCTTGCAGCTGGTGTGGTTGCAGCTGTTCCATTCAAGATTATGTTTTCTCCATCATCAAAATCTTGTACGTCCTCAAGTATGATCTGTGAGTTTATATCCTCAGTCTCATTAGTTCCTAGTTCTAAATCAACACCCTCATTAAAAGTTCCTGTTTGTTCTATCTCCACACGAACAACATTTTCAAAGGTTGTGTCAAGTACATTTGTAGTTGAGTCAAATCCTTTTACAGTTCCAACATGAGATGTTAGAGTGTTACCATTTTCAAAAGTTCCAGTAACATCTTTAAGAACAAAGTGAGCCCTTGCGGTTAGTTCTGGTGGATTACTTTCTGAAAAATTAAATCCTATGTTTGTGACCTTTGCAGACTCCACTCCACCAATGTCGTCAGTGACCGCAAGAACTTTTGCATCTGTTCCACTGGTCGTGGTAATGGTAAGTGATGGTAAATCTTTATATCCACCCCCACCATTTGACACATGAACTTTTTGTATTGAGCCCAACTCTGATGCACTGAACGAACCAGGCTCTAACACTATCTGATCGGAGTCAGTGGTGTGTGTGTCCTCGACCTCAATTGTCTGTTCCGTAAGTATCTGGTGACCAGCATCAGTAGAGGATGAGTCCGTTCCATCTAAAACTAAATTATTAATCTCGTTACCACGAACATAAATTAATGCACCGTCAGCTGGTGCGGTTGTGAATGTTAGTGTTGTACCACTTGCAGTCCAGTTAGTTGTTCCATCGTTTGCGGTTTCAGTAAGTTGTACATTATCAATCGTGATATAAATTATATCTGTTGATGCGTCAAGGTTTACTAATGTAAATACAGTTGTTGTCCCATCACCCTCAAACTTATCATCCAGTATTTGTTCAAGTTGAATGTTAAGTGACTCTAGTTGTGTTTGTGATGCATCCTCTATGAGTATGGTGTCTGTGGTTATACTCGAATCATCAAGTGTTCCTGTCTCTTGCAGAATACCACCACCCACCATACTTACGAATCCAGTTGCAGACTCAATGTTGGTATCTGCACTTGCAGAAGTAAATACTATCGGATCACCTACTTCATACTTTGTTCCAGCATCATCAACTTTAATACCACTAACTGAACCAGTCGTGATACCACTAACCGCAACTGTTCCAAGTCCATTACCAAGACTTTCAACTTCTACCGCTTCAAGGTTTGAATGTAAAATACCAGAGTTACTAACAGATGCAGATGACAAGATGGTTGATATTGTAAACTTAACATCTGTGTCTTTAGTTCTTGAAAGTCCAGAGACAGTTTCCCCAGAAGTAAATGTTCCTGATACGTTTTCAATTTGAAACTCAATAACAGATACAGTACCCTCTTGGAACGTAGTTGAGTCAACGACTGTTGCAGTTGCACCTGATGACTCACCTGTAATAACGGAGTCAATAATCTCATCACCAGACGCACCTGATGAGAGAACTGTGACACGCATGAATGTCTTCTTACCCCAATCACCATCTGATAATCTCAATACATTTTCAGTTGGATAAAATATTACTGGTTGTTCACCTACGAACAATCTCATAAAAAGTTTGTGACCCTCTGACGTTCCCTTGGCTGCATAAAGGTCTTTAATACTTTTTATCAGATTCCTCTTTGATACTCCACTTGCAAGAGTGTTTGGTATTGCGTTCATAAATGAGTTACGGAACTCATCTAAGAAATCAAAGATTGTATTGTCAGTATTTGCGTACTCTAATAACTGTTGAATGTTTTGAATTGGGTTCGCACGATATTCATCTAGTGTTGCGGTTGCACCTGTTGTCCCACCTGTGATTGTCTCACCAGTAATAAACTTTTGTTGTGAACTTATGTAAATATAATTCTGTCTTAGGTCAGTAACTAATACTGTTGCGGTTGCACCCGATGTTGATCCTGTTACTGTTTCTCCCTCTTCAAAAAGTCCTGTTGTTCCAGTTCCAGTTTCAGTTACAATCCGATCTTCGTCTTCCTCTCTTAAAACATAAGACGTAGTATTAGTTTCTTGTATCACATAGTCTACAGTTTTTGTAACCGTCAGTCTACCAGCTTCAAGAAACTGATAGTAGTGTTTTAGAAAGTTAACAAAGACTGGATGGTCTGATTGAACGAAGTCAGGAACTTGACCCTCTATCAGAGGTGAAAGTTTAGTCGTTAGTTTAGATTCGTACTTACTCATCTATTAGTTTCCAACATTAACATTACTACTTCCAGATGCAGTGTGACCACAAGTAGCCGCATCTCCAGAGTTACAAACTGCAATCCCACCAACAAACACGTTGTTAGAACCAGCAATCATCGTTGCAGAACTATGTGGTGCATCACCGTGAGCAGTTACGTTGTCACCGTTTACTATTACGTTTGACCCATTTGCAATTACAGATGACTGTGACGAAATCAATGCACCCCCAGCAGAATCAACAGAGTTCCTACAGATACCAGTTGCGGCCATGTTAGTAACCCGAAGACGTTGGAGTTGAACGTGGAGTTGACACCGTTGTCGTTGTTGTTGTTCCACCACTTGAAACAGTTGTCGTATATCCTGTTCCTGTAGTAGTGGTTTGATCTACAGAACCAACCACAGTTGTATTAGTCAAATCTATTTCAAGTATCTGATTACGAACTGGTACAACATCGTTTGAGTTTGGTATCGCAGTTATTCTAATCGCAACTGATGAGTCTCCATCTACGTTTGAAATCGCAGTGATTGTAAGTGGATTGATTGTTACCTTTCCATTTGTGTAGTCAACTGTCCCTGCAGCTGAATCAAAGTAAACTCTTGCACCACTAACTAAAGAGTATATTCTAAGATTACCTGTTCCATCATCATCAAAGAAATACTCAGTAGTTGCACCTAGAAAAAAACCAGTCGATGCAATGATACCACCTGCATCTGCGTTGTGTCCAGAGTGTGGATTAAAAAGTGCGTTTGCAAAGTTAACGATAAATGATTCTTTGGTTGATAGTGTTGGTGTAATAAATTTAGCCATTGTAACTGTCGCTGTGTTATTTAATATTGCAGTGTCAGCACTATCAATCCTTCCTGTAAGTTTTGAGTGTCTAAAAGGATTATCAAAGTTTTTTAAGTCAGTGTCATTGTATGAACTTATTGCATCATTGACTAAACTTTCTAAACCACCTTTAGTCAACGTGGTTGAGTTTGAGTCATACGCAAATGAAACACCTAAAATTAAAAACGTAGTTTCTGCATCAACTATAACAGGAGTGACAGATGCAACTTTAAATTTTCTTAGGTCTGAAACTAATTGATTTTTTTGCGTGGTTGATAAGTTTAGTCCTGTTGTAGATTTAACGGATATAAAAACTTTACCATACTCTGGTGTATCACTTACACCTGTACTGGTATCAAAACTTCCATCCTCACCACCCCACACTGAAACTGCTTGTGTGTTTGCAAAAAGTTTTCTTATGTAAACTTTGTAGTCCTCTGTTGTAACTGCACGACCTTGTGATGCGTAATCAAGTGGTGCGTTAAGTTTGATTGAGGTTATTGTTTCTGGTTCTGCACCACCAGATGCAACTCCAATGGTTTGGACTGACACACTTGTCACTCCATCTATCGCAGACACATTAGAAAATGATGACGCACCATTTGATAAAGACTTATTGGTTACAACATATTGTAACACCACTATGTTACCATCAGTGAGTGCTTTACTTACAACACCATCACCAAAGTAAACTTCAAACTTTCCAGTTTCTACTTCTTGTAAATAGTAAACCGCACTCGTTGAAGTGAGTTGTGATATGTCTGTCGCACGAGTGTAAGTTACAGTCGTGTTATCCGAAGATGAGTTCTGTACTTTAACAGTTAGAGTCGTTGTGTCTGCACGATTATCTACAAGTAAAAATCTTTGTTCTACATCTGAACTGTCAACTGTGTATTTAGTTGTTAAGTAAGTTCCTTCATAGATTTCTGCATTTTCAAAAATCACAGATGACCCAGAGTTACTAGATGTTAAGTCTGTTGTTGTTACAAATTGATACGTTGTTCCATCAACGGTTGTAGTAAACGCAGTTCCAGCAGACATAGTTTTAGTTGAGTCTGTTGTAGTGAGTGTAACATTTATTGTTGCCTTTGGGGCTCTACAAGAGTTGATCTCATAACCAAGAGTCTTTGCGTGTGAGGCAACACTTGATCTAAGTGATGCACTATCAATAAACATTTCGTTTGCAAGCATGTTTGCATTGAAACCAAGGTAGTGTGTATTGTATGCAAGGGTGTCTAGTAATACAGACATACCAGAACCTTCAAAGTCATAGTCCTTAAATTGTGTCTGTGCCTTTAAAAAGTTTTTTAGGTTTGTTTTGATTTCATCAAAATCAAGCTCTGTTACTCTTAGTTTAGTATTTGCCATTATCGTAATCTCTCTAACAAGACTGTTAAGTCAACAAGTTCTGTAGGAGTGTTAACAATATAAAATGATATAGCAACTTCGTATGCGTTACGATCTAAATCTGGAATTGCTTTTACCGAGATTAATTTTGCTCTGGGTTCAAAGTTATTGATGACATCTTCAATTTTTCTAGTGAGCATCACCGCAGTAAGAGGTGTCATTAGTTCAAACAACATACTCCTTACACCAGAACCAATCTCTGGATGAAAAGGTTTTTCATAGTGATTTGTAAGAACTAAATTACGAACTGATCTTTTAACTGCTAGAACATCTGTAACTTTATTGATATCATTGTCGGAAGGTTTTTTTCCAAAGAATAAATCTAGGTCTGAGTATTGTCTCAGGTTTCGATCAATGTTATTGTTTGCCTGTGCGTCTAAGTATGCAGATGCAGCCACTTATAACTCCTATTGATATTATTATTTTTTATTATTTATAAGAGTTAGTAAGAAGTATTTGTTTCTGGATAGGATGGAACATTGTATCCTGCCTTATAAAAAATATTTCTTAGGTATGTGTACTGTTCACCACCACCTTGTCTCCATTCACTTTCATATAATATGTCCAAATGGAATCTACCTTTCTTTGGATTCTGTAGATAAGTTCCGATACCTAAGAATCCGACATCTATACACAGTTGTAAAAAGTCCTGTCTTTGTTTTATGGTATAGTTACCGAAGTAAATGTCACAAGCTTTACCTGTACGATGCCTTGGTGAACCTTGTGTTCCAGCATTTCTACGAATACTTCTGTAACCACTTGTAACGATGAGTCTAGGTAGTTCTGGATATTGTGTTGACCATTGAGATGCAAGATCATCAATCACCTTACCTAAATCTGGTCGTATTCTTTTATCAACGTCAGTGTTCCAATCCCATAAGGTTGATGTATATTCGCCCTCAACAAACGCACCATCCATGTGAGAGTCTAAACGAAAGAATGAAAATTTTCTGGTCGTCTTAAACTTCCAATAATCATCCTCTGTCCAGTTGTCACCAGACTGTTCTCTAAGATACGCTACGTCTATGTTGTTTTGTGTAATGTATTCTAGGTTTCTAGGATTATCAAGTTGGTATTCACTATCGTAATTATTCCATGAACCAATGTATCTTTCTTCTGCCAGAATAATATCCTTAAATGAATCACTCGATTCTTTTTGTTCGTCTTGTTGTGTTCTTAAATCATTTGCAGTCGTGTAGTTATTTGCAAAACCTGCTTTGATGTCTGACGCAGGTAGTAAAGACTTGACCTCTGCGGTTGGGTCAGCTATAATAGTGTTTGGTGATTGAACCTCTGGTGCAGTCTTATTTAAATTAATTGTTTCTGACTCTACATCAAACTCACCATTTACATCTTCTTCATCACCTGTTTTCTTAACATCTATATCATATCTTCCTGTAACCTCTGTCGCAATACTTTGTCCGTATACCTCTGTAACTTTACCTGTGACATCCGTTCTTTGTGTTGAGCCAAACACTTCCTCAACCGCACCGTGAACCTCATGTTTAAGATTTCCTCTAACTACCTCTGTCTTATCACCATCTACAATCGTAGTCATATTACCTTGAACATAAGTATTGACATCACCCTCTACTGTTAAGTTTACAGAACCCTTGACGTTTACATACTCAGTTCCAACAACAACTTCAAACTTATCACCGACCACACGAATAGACTTTGTTCCATCTGCGTCAACCTCATAGAATGTTCCAGACGTATGATACTCATGTATTCTCTCACTATTCTCTGTGTCATCAAACTCTTTGATGTGTCCACTTTCACTTTCAAAGACATGGTTCTTTGGATAGGTCGCATTAAACCTTGATGAAAGTTTAAGTGTAAGTTCGTTTGTTGTGAGTTCACCCCATTCATCACCAACAGAGTTAGTAACACCCTTTGTTATTCCTTTAGGTGATGTTCCTTCATCAAACTCTGTGTCTTTGGTTTCAAGGACTTTGTGTTGCTGACCTTCATCATTTTTTGCAAGACGATTGGTGTCACTTTCTTTAATGTCATGACCTGAGAGGTTGTTTGGATTTTGAGGATACTTACCATTTGGATCAGAGAATCCATCTGATTGAATACCTCCAAAAGTTTTACTCTCACCAGACTCTTGAGGAACACCAGGCAGTGTTCCCATAATCATAGGTTGTTGTTTTTGTTTTGCGTCCATGAAGAAACCGACCACCCAAGTTCCTTCAACTAAAAACGATGGAGTCTGTCCCATACCCTGCATAGATGGATCAGTCACAGGATGCATGACATGAGCCCAAGGTAAATCTTTCGTGGGTATTAAATTAATATCTTCTGTATGGTAACCCAAACACCGAACACGAACTCGTCCAAGTTTGTCTGGATCATTACGATCTTCTACGACACCTGTAAACCAGACGAAACCGTCTAGTCCCATGTATTCATTGTTCACTATGCACTATCTCCTTATTAGAGTATTTAGTCCATTAGTAAGAACACAAGAACACCTGCAATAAAACCTGCGATAAAAAAAAGTATGTCGTTGACAAAGTTGATTACACTAATTAAAAAAGATTTCATAGAGTGTCCATAATATTAAAGTTGTAAAGGGTAGTGTTGTGATAAACACAGTCATGATGTTATCCCAATCAATCAAGTTCACTACCTTCGTTTTCATTTGCTTCGTAATCTGAATAGTGAACAACTTTACTCATGTGGTCTGGAACTACAAACTCTCTTGGATCATATCCCATCTCTGCGTTTCGATAGTCGTTCCACACATCAAGTATCAAACTGGTATTGGTGATACCTGTTTGTTGTTTGATCTCTTTCAAAGTAATGTTCTCGTTTGATTCTAAACATTTAAGTATTGCATCTTCTTCTTTAAAACCCATAGTATACTCCAAACTGATAACGTAATATAATAAAAGAACTTGCAAAGGGTATGCAAGCCCATATCCAAAACAACCAATGTTTGAGATTAGATTTTTTTCTACGCATGAATGTTAATCCTTTTCTGCTCAGATTTTGGGGGGTGGTACTGTTATGAAACCAGACAACATAAACTCGTCTAGTTCCTCTTCTGTTTTAAATAACTTGACTTGTGTTCGGTCTGGTATCATGAGAGAGTTTTCGGTTTTACCTTTTTGCCAAAGTCCAAAGTGGTCTCTCCATGCACACCATTCTTCAGTCGGTCTTTTAACTAAACTTCTATCGTTTTCTTTCATTTGCCTTCAACAGTTCTTGATACCTTAACGGTACAGTAAATGATTGTTTTCTTGAGGACAGGAAGTAAGTTTTCGGAGGGC
>TARA_R100001594_G_scaffold1048_2_pt1 | contig 19421 bp, 31 predicted proteins | sample TARA_R100001594 | Tara Oceans TARA_R100001594 (sample SAMEA2622752) | marine metagenome | biome: marine biome (ENVO:00000447); feature: marine epipelagic mixed layer (ENVO:xxxxxxxxx); material: "saline water (ENVO:00002010), including plankton (ENVO:xxxxxxxx)" | depth 150 m | reverse complement strand
TTTAATGTTTTTCACAAAAATATTTAGAATCATAACTATTTAAAGATTTAACCTTTAAGCCCTCTCTAGTATCATACTTGAAAATATAAGATTGATAGCCATTATAAATATTAACAATAATGGTAATAACTATACCCGTTTTAGATTCCCCTAACTTGTAAATCTTTTCATTATCTCCTCTTGAAAAAGGGCAAATAGTATTCAAATCAACTCGTAAATTAGTATTAATCTCTAATATCTTATTAACAACCTTTTCAGGAAATAGTTGATTGATTTTCATCTTTAAGTTACTCATAGTTGCGTCTATTTTGACGGTTTTGTCTAAACTGCTTTTGTTGCTTTCTTTCTTGCTTTGACAGTCTTGATTTAGCCATTTTAAAATACTCCCATTTGTGAACGTTTAGCAGCAATTCGAGCGTGAAATACTGCCGTATTAAATCTTTTATTAACTTCTTGATAGTTACTACCATGTACTACATTGAAAGTGCCTGATTGATAATTAACACTAATCAAGCGTGATTTTGTACCTTTACCACATTGAACCCATTGACCACGGTTAACACGTATAGCACCGATTAAGATTGCTTCTACTGTGTTGTTATTCCATAAATCTAATGTTTTGTGAAACTGTGCCATTTTACTAACCTTGTATTTAAGTTTGTTTTAAAAGCTTGAGGTAATTATTATTCATAGTGTTTTTGTTGTCAAGCTTATTTTTGAAAATATTTAAATTAATTTATTTTAGCTGCTTTTTGTCCGTCTTCTGTCATATAATCGCTATGCTTTATATTGCCAAGAATAGAAGCAGCAAAAGCCCATAAATCCTTATTTAAACCTTGCTTTCTATAGTTAGTATGTGTTTCTCTAAACATGCAAATATTATTTTCATCAAATAAGATACTAGCAATAACAGTGTTATTGAGACTCAGTGTAAAACGATTACGCCCGTAATTATCCGTTAACTGATTAATAATTAAATCTAAGTTATTACCCGCATAAGTTGTTTTAACTATTGTTTCAATACCTGTATGTGGGCACTGATTAACTGGTACTAGTATATTAAATTCTGACATTGCTTTTACTCTCTTATTTATTTAAATCTCTTCTATTATTTACAGATATTAAATAAAGTCAACAATTTAATGTAAATTAATTTATTTTATTAAAATACTTGCAATCTAAAATAAGGCTGTTAGAATAGTTATTAACAGGTGGTTAGCTGAAATGCTGAAAGACAAACACCGACCGACCGTGAAATTCTATATTACTTTTAGTTATATACTTATAACTATTTATTCCTTTACTTATCTATTATTTTAATGTTCTAATTGCTAGCCTTGCATATGTCTAGACTGTTAGACGTTTAGCCGTCCAAACGTTTAGACGTCTAAATGGCTGAAGGTATAGATTGCTGGATATCTAACCATCCGTGATTGAGTTAACATCCTGAGCGATAGAGCCAACAACCTAATGATAAATACCAAAAACCAAAAACCGAATTTTCAATTTTCTAAATATGGATTTTTCAAATCTGAATTTTCAAAAATCAATTTTTCAATTTTTCTAATAATCATCAAAATCTGGTTCTGGTGGGTGAATCTCGTGTTCACAATCTTGATTGTCACATTTCAAATAAGCACCCTCCCAGTTTCTAGGATAACTAGTTTCTGTCATAGTTGAGCCACACATTGGACATTCAGACTCTTCTGGTTCATTGCAGTGGTCTGCTATCTGTCTGGATATAACACAGGGTATGTTCATTTGTCTGACCTCTTTAGATTCAATACGTGTATTCTACACTAGCTTGGCTACAATGTCAAATACTTCTTTGTCTATTTCTGTGATACTTCTGTTTTGATACGTAAAGATGTCATCTTCGTATTCACCTTCACCGTTAATACTGACCAACAACTCATTATGAGCTTCATTATCTAAAGCTGTACTATAAGCCTCTGTTTTATCAATTGCCTGTACAACGTGTACAACTGACTTCTCATAGCCATAAACTAAAACTGTTAACTTAACTACAAAATATTTCATCTATTACCTCTTGACTTTTGTCTGAATTTATGATATAATCTAATCTATTGTTCGAAGAACAGAAATCTTCCACTGAAATCTGTTCTCACAATGTTTAATTGACTAACTAACTAAACAATAAACACATTATAAACTAACAAAATGTTTAAGTCAATAATTATTTTAAGGGATTTGGTATTTTACTAATACCATTCATACTAACTCTATTACTTGTAAACTTACCTTGTAAATGTTTAGGTAATACAACTCTTAATTGTATTTCATCTTGTATAAGTCTATGATTATCAATATAAAATTTTGGGTTTACAGTTCTACACTTATTAACCCTTGGTTTTAAAAGTTGCATATCACGCCACACGTTTGTTGGTGGTGGCTGTATCGCTTGGCGTAACAACTTACTGTTAAGGAATCCACCTTTACCCATAATAGGGTTGTCAAACAACCCCTTACCACGCCTGATACCAATCATCCTGTTTGCATCATCAAAGCCTATCCTTGGCTTTACGTCTTTACTGTTTGTTTACGGCTAAAGCCTAGCTCGTTTTCCTTCTCTATCATCTCTTGTTTGTTGTTAGTATAACTCACTGGGTCTGTAATTACAAGTTGTTGTCCACCTGTTTCCAACTCTTTAATCATAATGTTTTCATTATGTAAGTCAAAACGTGCTACACCTTCAAAGAAGTGTCTAATTCTAAAAGCTGCTTCATAAATTGGGTGATTAGGTGATAACTTTCTGTACAAGTCTGAACCCAAATTACCATTACGAATTACTGCTTGAATAGCATCGTATTCACCTTCTGTATCTTCATGTGCGTGTCTGTAGTCAACAAGCTTATCTAAAACCACAATATAAGCTTTATCTAGACGTTCTAAATGGTAAACTGTAGGGATACCATACAAACCCTGATTCTGCCTACAGAAAGCTGCGTATGCTGCTCCTGAATCTTCAATCTTAAATCCAATCTTAACTACTTTAGTTTTGTCTTCTGGGTGAGTGAATGCTGCTGAAAAGTATCCATGACCTAGGAATTCCATGTTGCACTTAGTAAGTAACATTTCATTCAAATCCTTCCACCAATCACTACTCTCAAAGTGGTCATTTTGTAATACTTGTGGTACGTCCTTCATGAATTCGTTAAAGTTGGTGATAAAAGACTGTAATGACATAATTAATTACCTTTGTTTGTTTCAGTAGGGATATAATATCAGCCTATGTGTGTTGAGTCAAGCATTAAATTAAAATAAATAGAAAAAAAAAATCCCTCAAGCTTTTACACCCAAGGGATTATTAACAGTTACAGTTGGAACAACTCTCTACCTTTATTTTTAGCCTTACCTAATACCGCTCTGCGGTGGTTAAGCTTGGCTTGTAGTTCACGCATCTCTTCTTCAATACGTTCAACAGCTTCTGATTCAGTTGCCACAACTTCAACAAGTTGATTAGCGTCTAGTTGGTCAATCATTTCAAGTTCTTCTTGCTTTTCAATGATGTCGTCAATGTTACCAGCAATAACTAGTTCAAAACGGTAAGTCCAGTTCCATGAGCCAGTATCACCGTCACCATCGTTTACACGTACACCATTACGACGACTGACATCAGTTACATACTCCCCACGGTCATTTTTATTAATCTCACCAAATCCAAGTACAGTATCTTCACGGTAATAGCGTTCACCTTGTGGAATCATAACCTTGATAACACCTGACTCGATAAGTTTAACTTGTTCTTGTGTTAACTTACCATCTAAGAATCGTAAATCACCTTGCACACTGACCTCTTCAATATTGTCTTTCTGGCAAGTACCAAAGTGTTCTAAGCCGATTGTGTTATCATCAACGTAAACAATACGTTCCCATTTACCGTTGTCTTTACGCTTAGCCATTAAACCTTTTTCAAATACTTTAGTCATAATATTCTCTCTTTTGTTGGTTAATTCACTTTAATATGGACACAGTGTATTCTATGTCCAAGGTAAAGTCAACTATTATTTCAACAATTCTACAAATTTTTCTTTAGTCCAGTATTCACCGAAAGCTCCTGTTTCAATCAACTCTTCAATGGTGTTGAACTCGACTACAATAGATGATACCAATTCATTGTCACCAAGTAAAGGTTTAATTGCTTTCATTGATAAAGTTCTTTCACTCTGGTTAGCTCCCCAACGTGAAGCAGATAGTTTAGCGTTAGATACTTGTCTCCAACCATCTTTCTTAGTACCTTTTACCAGTGTCTTAAGTCTACCATAACCTAAGTCTTTTGTAAAGTTAGTTGATAAACCTTCACCAACTAATTTCTTATCGTGGAAAAGTTTAATCTCAATAGTCACGCCACTAGACTCAATGAAGTTTTTATCAGGTGTTTTAGACATAATACGTGCTGTAATAGTTTTCTTCACCTTCTGAGGTTTCACTGGTTTAGCAGCTTCTGCATCAATCAAATGTTGATAACTAGCTTTTGTGTCACTATACCACTGTATACCGTTGTTTGCAACAACTTGTGCTGTAAGTACAATGATATTGTCCTTGGATACGTTACTACCATGATATGCGAACAATTCACCACAAGGTAATAAAACACCATCTTTGTATCGCTTCTTTAAGTTTTCAGGGTGATAATAATGTGTTGGTTCAGCTTCACTATCAACACGACTTAATCGTCCAAGACTTACACCACAAGGTGTCATACGGGTAACAAAACCTTCTGTCCAAGAGGAATGCCTACCTCCACCACGGTGGCAAATATAATCACCCAATTTAATTTCCGTTCCCATTCTATCTTTATGAACTATTGACATAATAATCTCTCCTCAATTTTTGACAATATTAACTTATCAATAAGTCCTCTGTCAAGCATTAATTTAGCTTCGGATATTATTATATGGTTGTGCTTGCCAGCTAATAATACGTTAAGCCTCTTAGGTAACATACAGCAATTTTCAGCGCTATACATTAATCCATTACCTAGTAAATCCTTATCCACTTGGTATTTATATCTGTAATAATCTATGTTTTCAGTTTGTTTATCAAACCACGATTTAAAACAACTATATAGGTGCCAATCGGGATGACATTTCACCCCAAAATACTGTGGGTATTTGATATAATAATTTTCATCATAGCAACGCCTTAGTGTGTTTCTCCACACCACATAGCTCTGTACAGGTTTACCATTACAACTACTGGGTAGGTCTCTAATACCGATACCATATATGGTAGGTTTCATATTACCCCCTTGAACTGAGTTCTTCTAACACATTATCTAGATTACTACGTTTAGCCAGTCTAGCCATATTTAAGTACATATCCTCTGGTGTAGGCTTCCAGCTACCCCAGTAGGGTGTATCAACTAGTGCTTCACTTAAATCAGCAGATATATTACCAAACTTAACCCTGCAAACATTAAAACCCCTGCTGTCTAGTTCACACCACAATTGAGTGTAACGTTGATGCAGCCAATTTAACTTATTAAAGAAGAAACTCTCATGACCACTACCTAAAACATATTGTTCTGGTATATTAACATTATTTAAAGCTTTGTCAATACCATATTTTTCAACACGTTTAATAACCTTATTAAATGGTCTTGTAATCTCCTTATACTCTGCAAGTAAGTGCTTATCGGTTAAAGTTTCCACTGGTACACAATTAATTCTAGTCATAGTTATTAACTTCCTAATATATCTTCTAAACTCAACTGTTTCCAAGTATAACTTCTATCAGTACGACTGTCAATAAGTTTTTTATACTCCTCCAATACTTGTTTGGAGTTTTGCTTAATAGTTAGACACAAACTGATTTCATCTCTCAGTGCTCTACGTTCTTTAAGTAACTGCTTAAGCTTCTTTGCAACCTTCATTGTTTGAGCACCATTGAGGTTACCAAGTTCAATATAGTGATAGCAATCACTTACCGCATCTTCAATTTTTCTAATACTAGAACTTAAACTCTCAACATTATCATCTATTAACTTCAGTTTGTCAATAGTTTCTTGGATATAGTTGGGAACAACTATACTTGTGTTTCCTGAAGGGTAAAATTCCTTATCTACATTGAAATCTTCCTCTTTGATGAATCCCCAAGTACCTTTTTCAATCAAATCTCTTACATATGGTTCTGGTTGGCAACCTGTGTCCTTACCCGATTCATCGTAGAATCTCACATAACTTCCGTCATCCTTCTGTTCTAAAACGCAACGTCTAAGATTAGATTTCTTACTTAAATGTATGTAGAATTCAGTCATTATTTAATCCCTCTTACCACTGCTACACCGTTTTCATTACTATTATACGCATCTAATAACATGTTAACCTCCCATAAATAAGAAAGCCCAGTCTACCAAAGTAAACTGAGCTTGTCAATACTATACATCCGTTCTATCTAGCTCTAAGCCAACAGGAAATTTAACCCAACCTTTGTATTGTTTTCGTTTACCACTGTGAACTTCACATAGTTTACTATCACTAAGGTTATTCTGTCTACAGTATTCTTTAAGATTAAATACTTCAACTAGATTACCATCAGGATTGATAAAGGTATAGTGTTTTGCCTCACTTTCTATTGAGTTCTCCTTGGCTGTACCAAATCGGCAATTGTTAAGTGAATAGTCACCTTTGTCACCATTTCTTAGACAATAAAGTCTGTTTTCTGGTGTCCATCCTTCCGATAAGGCTTTAGCTTTAAACTCTAAATAGGACATAGTAACTTTGCAAGGTTCACCAGCTTGTGTCCTACGCTTGGCACGTTGCTTGGCTGCTTTATACTGAGTGTACAAGGGATAATACGGGGAAACCTCGCTAGCATCCCCGTGATTAACACCTTTACCGTTAAACATCTGTCCTGTCTAGTTCAAGTCCAACAGGGAAAATCAAGTTACCATCTTTAGATTTAGCCTGATACTTAACTTTTAGTAGTTTTCCATAATATTGTTGTGCATCTTTACCCCACTGTACACGCTGTACAAGTTCACCTTTAGGTCTAACCTTACACATTACTGTACCAGTATCAGTTGGTACTGCAACATACCACACAACACTATCTTCTTTGTCAAGTTCATGACCTATAATTTCAAACTCATCATCTTGAAACTTCTTATATTTAAGTAATGTGTAAGAACGCTTGTGAAGCTCATAGGGCTTATCTTGTCGTAACATGATACCTTCGTAACCTTCATTACCAAACTGCTCTAAATATTGCTCTACAGAGTCCATATCATTACATTCAACATTACTTACCAGCTTAACTAGAGATAAATCTACTGCTCCCAGAGCTAAACGTAAACTTTCATATCGGTCAATGAATGGTGTATTATCTGCTTTACCTTCACTACTAAAAATAACATCAAAGATATGGAATTCTAGTTGTTCCGTTAATGGTTTCATCTTCTTGGCTGCACCTACAATATCTTGTAAAGGTGTACCATGAATATAATATTCACCATCCAGTGTAACATCCATACCACTTACACTTTCCATATAGTATATCAATTGATATAACTGGTTTTCCATAGTTTGGGTCACTTCATACAGTTCACCTTTACGAGATTGAATCTCAACATACGGTGCTTCTGCATCATTAATATAAGCTAATCCTCTTACACCGTCCAGCTTTGGTTGTCCGATACATGGCAATTCAAGCTTATGAGGTACTTTTAAGTAATCATGTGCTAACATTGGTCTCAGTTGCTTACCTGATTGTTCAATGTCTTGATGGTAGTCATCAATCTTAATCTTCTTAGCATACAGCGCCTTTGCCTCAAGTAACGCTTGTTCTTTTGGTGTTGTTTCATTCGCCTTGCCAATGTTCTTCCCCTTAGCTGTGTAACTCTTGAAAGTTTTCTTACCGTCAACAAGACCATACTCTTGAATAACTTCATCACCGTGGGCTTCAACAGACCATATACGAGCTTTACCTTTAGAATCTCGCTTAAATAATTTAGGTAAGGACATCTACTTAACCCCACTCAAATACTCTGTAACAATTTCCTTACAACGTTCAATTGTAAGTTCTGTGAAAGTTGGTACTTTATTATCATTCAAGTAAACACCATAATTCAAACTACCTTTGAACGTTTTACGAATATGAATAGATAACTTACTGCCGTTAGCGTCTGTGATACTACCTTTACGCGAATTTGTCCACTTAATCTTAACCATTAGTTTACACTCCCAAGAATGCCCGTACCAAATGTACCACGATAAGAACTAATGTTCAATGTATCTTTTAAGAACTCAGCTTGTTCGTCAGTGATTTCCTTTATAGACACAGAGTCAAACAACTCTTCCCCATAAAAACCTTCATTAGTACCAAAATAGATTTCATCCGTGTCATCCATATTGTTAAGCTTTTCCACAATTTCTTCCGCTTGCTCTCTAGTATCTACTATACGAAGTTGCTCACAATCAAATTCATCTGCCCAATTACTACTAAAAACTAATAAATATTTCATTTTAGGTTCCTCCTATACTGGAACTGTTGGTGGATTAGGTGGAAGATTATCCCACCATTCTTTTAATTTGTCAAGTGAATTCTTCATTATTCAATCTTCAAGTCTATGTCACCACACTTAAATCGTTGAATTGTCTCAAGATTTACTGAACGATACTGACCTTTCTCCATATCAAATACTGTACGTAAGTAGTTCTTGTGAGCCGTTGTTGACTTACCACCTTTAAGGTGATTAGTTACACCGATACGAGCTGTCATTCGACGCATTGTTTTATCTTTCTTGATGAACCATACATTGAATATCTTACCTTTAGTGTTATCAATCGCTGTTAACATTAAATCACGTTTACACATTTGTTTTTCCTCTTTGATTAAGTTGAGTGTATTCTATCAACCTTCCCTGTCGCTGTCAAGTCCTATGTGAAATAAATTTGTATAGAACAGGTGGCAGAGCATCTGGAGCTTGGCAATGCAGGTCTAGCTCAGTCCACTGCAACCTTATCATGATACCACCGTTCTAAATCTGGAACACGCAGAAGGATTCGAACCTCCAGTTTGTATACAACTCCACCCAACCCGACTAGTATTTAGTTTGTGGTACGTGCTTGGTCGGTAGCGAGAGTTCTTCTGCCTCTCTTACAGTCTACAGCCTGTTAGCTACCGTTAAATCGGGTAAGTACACTATGCGAGAATCACTCCGACCTATCTCTTAGCGATAGATTACTGCACGTTTATCGAACCTTGTTTGGTTTAATGTACTTACACAATTTGAGGTTGGTTAAGCAAGCTTCCAAGCTCCCCCGATGCTAAAGTGCAACAGCTCATTACACTCTTTATAACGCAAGCCAGTCTTTCGACCTTCGCTCCACCTCTTAACCTTTCTGCCCTCGGACAGAGACTATTTATGGTATAATCTAACCAGTAAGTTTTATGGTTGTCACACCACTTCTCTATCGTCGCTTACCAACCCGACTAGGTACTAACTAAGTGCCTCGTATAAATGCTACTGTTGCATATAGTAGCATCAAACAATTCACTCTGTCAAGACCTTATTTAAAGAAGTCCTTAGCGTTAGTGATAAAACCTTTCGCTTCTTCAATTTCACTATCGGCTTCTTTGATTTTCAGGCTTTCATCAAAAACAGCTTTTTGCTTCTCACGAATCTCAGCTTCAATCTTAGCTCTCTTCTCTTTAGCTTTCTTAGCTTGAGTCTGTTGAGACTCAATCGCAGCTTGGAAAGGCTTAATCACTTTCTCCAATGCTTCTTGTTTAAGTTGCTTTACTGATTTTGGTTTAATTAACATTTGTGTCTTCCTCTTCTTGTTAAGTTAGTTATATTATACACCATTCAAATTTCAAGTCAAGTAAAAATTTAATTTATTTTATTTCAACATAATGGTGGTAACTACCTAGGTTAGCATCACTAGCTCCTTCACTAACAACACCCTTTAAGCCACCATTTTTAACTGGTCTTAAGTAACTCCAGTTACTACCGTCACTTAACTTACTTTCAATAGTATAACCTTTTTCCGTAAGTTTGTAAAGAGATAAATCACCACCTGAGTAATTATCTATACCAAAAGTTCCAACACCAATATACAGGTCTTCACCTTGGAAATAACTACCACTATTGTAGTTGTGACCTACAGGAGTAATAATCTTACTACCTTGACCTTCCACAAATTCCTTAATATAACGACTACCTACTGTTGGGTCATAACTTGTTGACTCAGTGTATAATACACGAAGCTTACCTTCTTTGTCAACAATAATATCCTTTAAGTACACATAATTATCACCACTATCAAAAACTAAAGTAGATTCACTATTACCGTACACAGGTAATTCCATAACTTCACCATCTAAATTAGTCCATGTAGAACCATCTGTTGTTTTTAATACATGTAAGTTAACTCTCCAGTCCGCTTTATTCTTAATATGATAATTATACGCTGTATATAACGTCTTTGTCAAGTCAGAATAATAACTAATTTGATAGTGTGCTCCAGTAGTTAACTGGGTACGCTCATCTCCCTTCTTGGACCACTGAGAGCGATACCAAACACAACAGCTTGTCTCATCCTTTACAGTCGGAAGATAGTCTGTATACATAGTATGGTAACCCCAAGCTGTATTGTGTGGTTGAGGGTATGACTCATCCCAAATCTCACCATCATTACAGTCACCTGCAAAACAATCGAAAGACTCAATACTATAAGGTTCTGAACTCTTATATACTGCACCATTCTTATCCTTACTTGGAATACCCCTACTTGCAATGTGTAACATAATATAGCCATCAGGGTCAATATTTATTGCAGCATTGTTGTGAGGGTCTTGCCAATCATAGAATGTATGTACAAGTGTGCGCTCATTACCTTTGGTTACCCAAATATTCAAATTACCTTCAAGGTTATCTGAGAAGGTGGTGAATACCTCTCCATTACCTTGAATTGCAACAGGTCTATGTTTATTAGTGTATGTGCCAAAAGCCCCAGAATACTTAGGAACACCATCAAACTTCTGTGATAACTCTTGCCAAGTACTTTCCCAGCCTGTGTTAGTAGTAACTATCTGCTTAGGTGTCTCTACTACTGGTGGTGGCTTGGGCTTATCAGCCTTACCACAACCAACCAATAAAGCTAAGGATGTTACAACTAAGATTAAACTTTTCTTCATAATTTTATCTCCTTGTTTTAGTGTACTTATATAATAAAAGAATCCCTCAACAAAGTCAAGGGATTTCTTAAATTTATTTTCCAGTATTAACTTCCAGTATTAACTGTTTACAGTTGAGTCGTGTCGGTCTTCTTCGCTAATAATGAAACCATTCTGACCACAAGTTACAACTTGGTTACCAGTGTAACGTGCTGTTCGGGGAGCTTTATCCCAATCAACAACACCTAGAACTTCGTAACCTGCTGCTCGCATCTTAGAGTCTTGGTAGTCAGTTGGAATACTAACAACATCTGCTGGGTCAACTCTAACTTTCAAGATTACATTGCCGTGGAACTCACGTAAGTATGACCATGCTGCAACATGTAAACCATCTGAGCAAGTTACATTACTATCTTCGTTAACTAATCCACGTTCCATTCGTACAATGTTACCAACATAATTCTTAACATTACCTGTACGACAATCAGTGTAGTTATCTTGTACACGCTTCCAGCCAATTAAGAAACCTTCGTCATCAATTTCAATATCAGCATGACCAATGAAGCCAAACAACTCTGTAACAGAACGATTAGATGGGTTAGCACGTAAACGTGACATGAACGCAACATACTTCTTAAAGCCTTCATTACCCTCTTTCATTAACTCTACAATACGTAGTGCTAAACCATCTTTAACTTCCATTCCTTTCCAAAGTACCTGTTCACCCTTGATGATAATATCACCTTCACTATATTCTTCAACAGCTTTAGCTACGTCGATTAGTTTAACAGCTTCATCGAAGTTACCAGCTACTGCTGCTTGTACAATCTCGTTAAAACGTGGATGTGTAAAGTCAGCCGTGAATACATCATCACCATGAGCAATGTTAATAATTGAGTTAGGAACCATAGTGAAACTAGACTCATTATTACTAACTGGTTGTTCTTCAACAACTTCTTCAATCTCTTCTGGAAGATTTAGTTCAGGGTCTAACTGAACTGGTTCTTCCTTTTCTTCAACAATAACTTCATCAGCATCTGGTTCAGTTGCATCAACACGTAGCTCTGGTTCTTTAATAACCTCACCCGATAAGTAAGCTACAATACTCTCGACCGAGCCAAAGTTTTCTGCATCTTTGTCAGGAATTTCAACATCAAACTCCTCTTCGATGACCATAATAATTTCAACTAAGTCTAAACTATCTGCACCTAGACTTATCGCAGTATCACACAATGTAATGTCAGATAATGGAGTGTACGTCATTTCAGATACGATATGACACACACGACTAACTAAACGGGAATCATAGCAAACTGCTACTTCTTGAGTTTCTTGTTCCGCTTGCTCTTGTTCCATAATAACTCGTAATTGGTCATTCATACGTTTAACTTGTGCACGTTTCAAGCCAACACTATCAGCTACTTGTTGTTGTGTCTCACCCTCAATCAATCGTTGGACTAAGATACGTTGTTGTACTTCTGTTAAGCCAGAAATAATTTTAATCTTACTCATAATTTTCTCCTCATTAATAATTCTAGTAAAGTATACTCACATAATCAGTGGATGTCAACACCAAAATACAACATAATTCCAATAATTGAATCACATATTGTATCTAGGTTTTGATAGTATAGTGTCAAAAACACAATTGACTCCATATGCATACCTAAACCTTCAATAAACATTTCCACGATAATTCTCCTATAAACTAGGCTCGAAAATTACAAGCTCAATATTTAAATTAGGAGTAACTTCATTAATAATTGATTCTATTGTCTCCCAATCTCCCCCAGCTAGTCCAGCTCCTAACATAGGGATACCAATCAGGTGGTCATCCGAATAAGTTTCGTAGATATCCACGTTCAACTGTTCAAACACTGCTCTGATAGCATCATAATCTGCTGCTGGTGTACCATCAGGTTTTTCACGGAAATAATGTTGCGTATAAGCATTAACAACAACAGGGTAGAAACTATTACCCGCTGGTGCGTAACTGTAGTGACCTAGACGCATAGTACTACCTCTACTGACAGGGAATTGCTCATCAGCTTCTCTTACACCTTCAAATGCATTGGCAATCACTGGTGCAATTCCACTCCCCATTGTGCAGTGGGTATTACAACCATGAACAATAACATCATATTCCCCGTCCTTAGCTCTTTCTACTAAATCTCCACGAACTGTATTAATTATTGGCATTGTATTCTCTCCTTACATCACCTTGAAACCTATATTGAGCATCAACTCCATTATATCTTACCACATACTTCTCCCCAAAGCAAGGTTCATCATGTTTCCATATAAAAACCTCCACACCGTGAGAGAAGTGATTAAAACTTACTTCGTTAGGATACACTCTTTGTTTTAACTCGTCAAGGAATTTATCTAATTCCACCCCTACTCTTTGTTGAGCAGCCTTTTCATCATAAAATCTACGATTATTAACCACAAGCACCTCCTTAACTTAGACAAAACTTATAATCTTTTTGTAAAACATTATTAGAAATATAATCAAGTGCTTGAGAGAGTAAAATCTCCACATCTACAAGAACACTGACGGTAATGGAATCCTTAGGTGCACCATTAAGGAAGCTATCGGTAAAACACCAACATTCATCATTAAATGTTACACTAACTTCTGTAGCCTCTTGCTTAACCCTTGAAGTAGGTAAGTTGTGTATGTCAGCACCCACATAGGAGCAAATGTCACCCATAGAGTTGTTCATATCCCTGATGAACTGTTCTTCAGTTAATTCTTCACAGTCTTCTAAAGAAATTTTGTAGTAATCCCCTACTGAAGGTTCTTTGTCCCACAACTCAAACAAGTGTTCCCACTTCACACGGAAAAACCTATACTTATATCTAGCCGAATATAAACGATTATGTTGATTATAAGCTTTAATTTCAGAGTCTCTATTCATCCATGAAACGAACCCCTGTAGTAAATCACAAGGGCTATTGAAGTAGTCTTTGGCTTTACTGAAGCTATCCACTAAGATATAAGGGTCATTAACTTTGCAATTTACACCACTACCTTCAAAACATCCTCCACTTAAAATCATACCTCCATAGTTTTCACTATGTTTCTTTGGTAAGTATTTCATCACGGCATATAAGTACATAATTATCTCCTTATCTTGGCAGAATAAAATTAAAGTTTTCTTCGATGGCTGCTTTAGCAGTGGCTAAACTCCAACCCGTTAACTCCCTGCAAAGCTTAATACATTCTATCTTATTATTGGAGTTGTGTATAGCCCTAACTTCAGTTTTCCAGTCAGGTTCATAATGCTCAATGATATCCAAGAAAACTTTAGGGTGTCTCTTAGCCAATTGAACCACAACCTCCTCTGCATTATACTTCTTCTGGTGAAGGATGTCAACAATACTGTCGTAAGTTGGATAATCAATACTCTTGGTCATTAGAAATCTCCTGCTTGCACCTGTAGACAGCGTAGTCCCATTGCTCTCCAACGGTCTACCATTTGTTGTCTGTCATCTAAAACATACTTCACATTATACTCGCCACGTATATGCTTGTCAAATAATTCTTCCTTAATTATTGCATCGGCTCTACTATCCTTTGTTTCGCGCATAAACAAGTGAAATGGGGCAGTAATATACGACTCTAGCCAAGCTTTAGTGTCATCATAACAACAACCATCTCTACCAGATAGAAATATTACTGTGTGATTTTCTGCCAAATCCTCAACTAAATCTATAATATCTAGGTGAGGGAGGTCTTCACCCACTTTATCCCAATCAAAAGGGCTACGGACACCCGTCATATCTGCGACTGTTCCATCAATATCGACAACAATAGTTGGTGTTGCAACATGGTCAGGTTCCGAATAAGTTGTTGGTAAACCTAAATACTTACGCATTTGCACATATTGCTTATTAATAATATGTGGTGGTACAGTATAATCTCTTTTCAAACTACGTGTAATACAAATATGAGGTTCAGTATTGATAACAATCTCTCGGTACTCATAACCACTGGCTTGACACCACATTTCCCACTTCAATCGTGTTTTAGGGTTCAAGTTAGTATCACTAACAATGATATCCATGTTTTGTTCTCTAGCGTCATCTGCTTGACGGAACTGAATTTCAGTTACACGTTGCTCCCTTGAACGTTTAAATTTATAATCCGCTAATCGTCCGTAGTACATCTCTCGGATGTCATCACGGTTGATGTTACGGGTGTTTGGATTTGCTTCACAGAATTCATTTGCATAGGTGGTTTTTCCACTGTTGCTGATTCCGACTGTGAGGATACAAATTCTAGACATGTTGCTACTCCTACAATAATTACTACTAAAATCCACCCTAGAACTTCACTCTTTGTGATAGGGCATTCACACTTTGGTTCAAAACATCCACAATGGATACATAAATCATCACCAATCATAATAAAACTCCAAGTACAGCGGTACAAACTAGTACAGCAATAGTTAACCTGTTCACATCTATGGTAGGGTAATCTCGTCTACGATGCCACAGTCTTATCCATTCGTTATCATCAATCATGATATATACTCCTTACATTTATGCTTCTGGTAACCACGTTTGGACTTCTTTTTCTTATCCTCTTCCACTTTGGCTTTGTTTAGCTCCCATGAATGTTGGTGTACATGGTTACGTTGTTTGCTTGCCGTGATTTTCATGAAATCCATACTCCTTATTTGCATTAAGTCTTGCCTGTACTGCATCACCTATTTCATCGAATGTTCCAAGCTGTATGGATTTACCGTTCACAAAGATTCTAGCTTGCCATTTACCATTTCTTGTAGGATTAACACCAGTAACACCAGACACACTATCTTTTCGTAACTTTTGATTCTTTTGATTTTGCAATCTAGTAGTTTCTTTTAAGTTATCCCATTTATTGTTCAGCCTATTGTGGTCTTCATGGTCTATGAAATCAGGTATGTCACCTATCATGTACATAAATGCTAATCTATGTGCTTGCACTAATGTACCGTCAACCCTTATGGCTCTATAACCGTAAGCTGTTAACTGACCTGCTTCATCACCTTTGGTAACACCGCCTCTGGATACATTCCAAGTAAAGATACCAGTTTCTGGATTATAAGTCAACAACTCTTTTAATCTATCCTGATTAATCACTTTATTTACTCCTATAAAAACTATGATTCCCTATCTGTGCAACAAAAACCATCTTGTCTTTCCAAACTGGATTAGCCAACTTATGTGCATAATAATGGTCACTTCCCTCCATACTATCAAAGAACTGACCATAATTCAAGACAAAATGTGCAACATCATAAGCTTTAGCCTTGGCTACTTGGTCTAACATCCTTTCGTGCTTACCATCATGAGTGTAACTAAACTGTTTAGGTTGCCACACTACCTCCTTTATGGAGTTTGGGTACTTAGGTGAGTGAACCCTATTCATAATAACTTGTGCAACAGCTACCTGACCTGCTTTGACTTCACCCCTAGCCTCAAAATAAACCGCTTGAGCTAGACAATCTATTCCTTTGTCACAAGTAGCTTCTGCCATCCACTCCACAGATTCTTCAAAAGGTTGAGCCTTCACACTAAAAGTGCTCACCACCATCACAACCATCAACATTAACTTCTTCATTATTAAAATACCCTGCATCTTGCATTTCGATAAGTTTTCTCAAGTATACCTTAGTTTCAGGTTTGATGTCAACTATTATTCCACGACCAAAAGAAGCGCTTAGTGCCATCTCCATGAACGGGTATTGCTTAAGGATACGTCTACGTAAACCTTCTGAGAAATCTGACACAGAAGATTCAATCTTAGTTCTCGTTCTCCAATGTAAGTTACGTAAACTACCTGTACGATTACCAAGGTGCTTACCAATAGTACTAAAGCGAGATACAACATTTTTGTCATAATCACGACCTTTAGCAATGCTTAATAGTCGTTTTTCACGCTTATCAAACAAGGCAGAGTCACCGAACATTTCAACAATACTGTCGTCAAGTTTAACCCTCTCTTTGACAGCTTTGATTTTAAGTTCTTCACGGTCAGCTTCTGTTACTGGTAAGTCCCAAACATTATCAGTCTTGTAACGCTTAAAGTTCTCATTGTAAACCTTACTACGCTCGTTTATTAAACGCTTAACAGTAGCAGAACGAATCAAAAATACTGTATCGTTAATCAATCCCAACTTCATTGCATCTTTGATTTGCTCGAAGTCATGTAATCTAACTTTATCTTCAAACGTATCTTCTGGGTCAATCCAGTAGTCACGACTAGTTTCAACAAATAATACGTCCTTTTCTACGCTGTTTGTATCAAACTCGTTAAGTGTGTAACGTGTAATATATCCATCTTTACGTCTACGTAAAACTTCAACTTGCGCTGTTGCCTTTGGTTTACGCTTAGGCTTATCTGCACGTAATACAGAGCTACGAATAATCTCACAACCGTCCCATTGCATTAGCCTGATGAATTCGTTCATCTGAGCCTCATCTGTGAACATTGGGTACTGACCACTGCCCATGATGTTTTGCTTAAACTCCGCAATACCACCGACCTTTGTATCCTTCATGAACACTTTACGTTTAGCTTTCTTTCTAACTGGGTTAAATACTTGACCCTCTGTTGTCTTGTATCGACGTAAACCACCCCAGTCTTTGTTAAAGTATTCTACTTGGAATGGCAGAATGATGTCAAACTCTTGTTTCCACTCCTCAAGTGTCTTACCTTCGAACTTAGCATTCTCCTGTACAAACTTAACAGATGATTCAACTAAATCTCTGAAAGAAAATAAGTTATCAGCTTCTTCAACCTTGTCAATCTTAGCCTGTGCAATCTCTTGTGTCATCTTCTTGATGATTTCAGTGATATATTTCTCTGTACGTTCATCAAATGATAATTTCTCACGGCTACCAGCAATACTTACTTCACCAATTGGAACAATTAAGTAATAATTATCTTGTGAGCCATTAATTTGATTAAATTCTTTCACACAATCGTGGTCAATACCATATATAACATCACCCACCTTAGCGTAGAACTTACCACCATTGTAGCCACCGTGAACTGTGAAGTAGTTTTCACCTTCCTCTTTGACATTTAATGAAACATCAATATTAATATTGGTATCAGGTTTTGTGTCAAATGCCTTATAAACTTGCTCAGCTTTAACACGGAATGTGTGAATATCAACAGATTTAACAGGCACTTTAACTTCAATACCTACTTCATCACCACATTCTTCTGTAGTTAATAGTGTACAGTTTGGAATACCAGCGTTCTTGTACACCGAGTATACACGCTTCTCACCTTCAAACCAAGATGTAACTGTAAACGCATCAGTGTAAGCAAATGGTGACTTACTACCAATACCAAAACCACCAATCAAATCGTTTGTATCACGCTTACGTGACTCACCATACGTAATGTAAAGGTTCATGATATCTTCATGAGATAAACCAATACCTCGGTCACGTACACTAAACCACTGTTCCCAAGTAGTTGGCATGTGAACCTCAATCGGGTCTTCATTATTACCTGCACGATGACCATCTAAAGCATTACAACTGATTTCACGTACGACTGCTAGAATCTTGTCAGTGTATATACCTGACGATAATAATTCCATCAACTCTGGAGTGAGTGCAACTTGCGCCTCTGCGGTTTCCATATCTGAACTAATTATTGCTTCTGCGTGATTACTTTCAACTATCATGGTTGTACCTCTTTATCTTGGGTGATTACTTAATGATGTTAAGTTTAGCAAACTCACCAAACTCTGTCAATGCTTTTTCATTGTAAACCTGAGCGGCTTCTTTTGGTGTATCAAATACACCTAAGTGCTTATTGGCAAGTACCGCCCTGTATTTACCAGTTGCCTTATGATAACTCACACCTTTGTACCCTGTCAAGCTATTTCTGTAAGTACCACGAGATTGACAGTTTTGCTTATGTGTTGCACCTCGTAGATTCGAAGGTTCGTTGTTTAAACTATCCCCATCAATGTGGTCAACCGTTTCAGGTACATAACCGTTCACTAGGAAGAATACCACAACGTGCAAGAATACCTTGTACCGTTTACCCTCATGTCTCAATGTGGTGGCATAGTATTGCTCACCTTTACGCTTACCGTTGATACAACCTTTAAGCTCACTACCAGCTTTCTGATTACCCTTACTGACTGTTCTAATGACCTTACCGTCTTCGTATTTGAAGTTGCTACTAATATAGTCTTGTAAATGTTTGTCCATTTTATTGACTCCTTTGAACATGGAAAGCTCTATTGTATCACACTTTCTTC
>TARA_R100001594_G_scaffold19725_1_pt1 | contig 19476 bp, 25 predicted proteins | sample TARA_R100001594 | Tara Oceans TARA_R100001594 (sample SAMEA2622752) | marine metagenome | biome: marine biome (ENVO:00000447); feature: marine epipelagic mixed layer (ENVO:xxxxxxxxx); material: "saline water (ENVO:00002010), including plankton (ENVO:xxxxxxxx)" | depth 150 m | reverse complement strand
GCTATCTTAAATTTCATTGTATTTTGATTTACTTTGTAATTAAATGAAACCTTATAAGTTCTTCCTTGAACAAGAGCAATTCCAGGACTAGTTACTCCACATCCTTCTCCAGCCGAACCAACTGTAAATTTTGCATCCTTACTTCCACTTAAAGGACTAGATGTATTATCAGGGTCATAAGTAGCTCCACTTCCACTACCTCCTGAATATGCTTGTGTTAAAGTTACTGTATTCCCATCGTCTTCAAAGTCTACATCATCTTTAGACCCTGATAACAATAAATTGTCTCCCCAAAATGCAGTTGTTGCATGATGCTTATCATTAACAGGCTTGATTGACACATTTCCAATATAGAATGTAGTGCCTCCCGATGAACTGGATTGAATAAAAAGTGCATCTGTTGGATTACTACCACTAGTATTATCACAAGTCATATAACAAACAACCTCTTTCCATTCTCCATGAGTAGTAAGAGTTATAATATTCCCACTATCAACGAAATAACTATCATCAGGATTAACGTTTACATTTTTATCATTTGCTGCATATATCCATACACTAGCTTTATAAGTAACGCCTGCTAAATACTTTCCAGTAATAGAGCACTTTACTCCATCAGCAGAGGCAGAAGCTACAACTTTTAAAGATTGAGTGTTATTTCCATAAACCTGTTCTGTAGAAGGAGATATAGTAACGTCACCTGCTCCATCTTCAATAATAAAGCCTGTTGTGCCACCACTTAAATCCCCATTATTTACTAATTCATCGCCCAATCCTAAACTTGAAGCGTCAAGAACATATGATTGTTGCCCCCTATGTCCATCATTCATTGGATACCAGAGTTTTAGATTAGACTCTGTTAAAGATGTACTATCGCTATCTAAAGCTAATTTTTCAGGATTTGCATAATCAAAAGCTACATCATCGGCTGACCAAGCAGAATGCCATAATTGCCAGTCAGACATTTTTCCATCGAATTGATAATTTCTTGGACTATTATATCCTCCGCCTATATTTGATATCTCTAATTCTGAGCCAGTATATCCAAGAACACCGTCTGCAGCATAAAAATAAAAATCATTTGTTCTATTTTTAGAATCCTTATCTAAAGTACCATATAGCTCTCCGTTAACATAACAATGTAATGTAGAGTTTACACCTGTTGCTACATAAACGACTCTATACCAAGTATCTGCTTCTAATGTAGTAGATGCAAAATCGAAGTAACTATCAGAAGATGCAGCTGATGCTCCATCAACCATTCCATTGCCACTTGGACTTCCACCTGTTCTATAACCTAAGTAAAATCTTCCTGCAGAAACTTCTTGAAAAAAATGGTTAACAGTAGCGTTGTTTTTTCCCATATAAAATTTTACAAAACTACTAGCATCGCTTGAAGATTTTAACCAACAAGCGATTGTATAGGTATCAGTGGCAGTAAAATTATTTAATGAAGCTATATCCTCTATAGTTATATAATCACTAATACCATCAAATTCTAATGCTTTACCTGTATGCATCTTCCCATGGTTATTATTACCAAGAGATTCTAGTTTATACACTTCAACAGTATCAACTTCTATATACTCGCCACTAGCTGCATCTCCTGCTGATGAGTCCACATAGAATCTGATAGTTAAATCGCCATCTGCTTTTAGAGAATTGAAATATACTGTATGCTCTTTTGCATTTCCTGTATTAACTGTAGTTATGTTTTCAAAGCCAGAGTTATTTAAACCATCTGTATCATGCTGAATAGGATAGATGCCTATTCCATGGCTATTTCTCTGCATAAAAGTTATTTTATAAGTACTATAAGGGTCTATAGATGCAGCAGGTATAGTTTGGTACATAAAAGTATTTTCAGTAGCTCCAGCTGCAGCTCTCTGTGCATTTCCAGTAAATCCATTTCCCGTTACAATGGACCAAGTAGCATTATCACCAATCCCAATCCAGCTATCTGCTAATCCATTTCCATCAGTATCTGTCCAATCTGTCGGATTAACTAGTAAATTATTACCTACTTTTTGAAGTGAACTAGAAGTATCCTTAGCTCTCCATTTTTTTGGTTTTTCCATTGTTGTCATTACTGATGTCATTATATAAGTATCCCTGGATTACCATTAACTTTTCTTACGCTTACATCTTTCAGTGCAATAGCCAGACCATCATTACCAACCTCAAACTCAAGTCTATTAGTTCCTGTGCCAGCTCTTGCATATAGAGTATAGGTACCATGTCCTTGTATTAAATCGGCAGAGCTTTCTGACCACCATGAATCATTCAGCCTAACGTATACTCCTCCATTAGCGGGGTCTGAAAGGGTGAATTTTATTTGATAAACTTCTCCATCAACAATACTAGAGTTAATAGCGCTATTTAATTGTTCATTAACTAGACCAGTGTCGGGAGCATAAAATGCATGATTCTGGGTTGCATCAACTGACCATCCGTCATCACAGTCCCAATAAGTTCCTGTAGCACCCTCTGCAACAGCTTCTGTAAAAGTTCCATCTAACAAGACATTGTCTCCTAATACATCCGACTCGCCACCATAATGGTTATCATAAACTAATGAATTTACATTAGAAGTACTTCCACTAGTAGCTTCATCCAAATTCCACCATGATACCATATTCTCTTTTTCAGTTGAAGATAAATCTGCATAAGATTTCCACATTATTGATTTTACTTCTGCTGCTGTAAGTTCGTGGTCTTCCCATGTACCAACATTGCAAATATTACCTCTAAATCCTGAAGAACCAGCTCCTCTTCTACCTATCTGGTTAATAGTGAGATTAACGCTTATGTCTTCATCTGTCATTGTTAACGGAGCTCCATTTTGATACATTTTAACATTTCCTGAGCCATCAGTAGTTACCGCAAAATGATTCCATTTATTCAAATCTGTGTCATTTAAAGTACCTTTTGCTATATTACCATCAGTATCACCGTCAAATGTTAATGTTGAATCGCTACCAGGCAATACAATAAACTTATGCTGGTCTGTTGAATTATGGCCTAACATTGCACACCATTGACTGCCACTAAATTCTCTACTCCACCAAGTAAAACTACACTTTTTCCCATCTGTATCATATGTCTTTTCTGCTATGCTTATACCATCACCACTACTTGCCTGATATACAGAACCAGTGCCTACATGTGAAACTGGACTTATTTCATACTTATGAAGCATCTTCAAATCAGATGTAACTATCCCAGCTACGGGAAGGTTTCCCTTCCCAGTACTATTTCCTAAAGCTATCTTCATTTAACCTATATAAGCTATACAAGACCCAGAAGCTAAATCAACTGCTGTCCATCTACCGTGAATAGTCATACCAGCTGTGAAAGTCCCTGAAACAACAACTCCTTCAGAACCTTCTAAGGATGTTTCAGAGCCTGCTGATAGATTATGAGAAGCTGTTCCAGTACCTATATACTTATTAGTATCTTCTGCTGTTAAAGTTGTAAATGCTGAATCAGTTACAAATGTTATAGCTACAAAAACTTTATGTTTAGGTGGCTTTATCGCTGCTCCAGCAGTATGATATATGCTACCATCTTGACCGAACTCAGAGGTTGAGTTCATAGGTCCTTGTCTACCTAAATCAACCTCTGCTCCAGCTCTTGTTAATTTCAAGTCACTCATTACGGTCTTTTACCTCCGCCACCAGCACCGCCACGGCCACCACCGCCACCAATTCCGCCAGTTTGTCTAGCTCTTTGGTATCCATGGCCTCTATGAGAGCCTAATGCTTCTCCTCCTGTATTTCGATGTCCAGGACCAAAAGTAGGGATTCCTTGAATTCCTTTCATCCCACCTATTACTTTTTCGTCTTTTTTTGCCATTGTTCTTTCTCCTATTGAATTATTTCAAAACATAGAACGGCTTCATCTTGTGATGAAGTTTCACATTCTACGTACTCAAAAGGGCCTGCTACTATATCGCCCTCATCTAAATATAAAGTTAAAATTTTTGTATTACCTGAAGTTGCCCATCCAGTACCTGCTATTCCAGAACTAGTCAATACTCCTACTTTAACAACTAATCTTCCTGCATAATACGCATCAGAAGTTGAATCTTGGTCATATTGATTAGCCACAGCTTTTATATATGATATAGGATTTTCCAAAACTACTGTTGGGGTACCATCATATCCTGTACTCGTTGCCGCAGTAAATCTTTCTGTAGCTCCAAATCTATCATCTACAGCAAGCAAATGAATCTTATGATTTCTAAATACTTCATAACTTTTAAAATCTGGTGTTATTGCTGGCATTTTATCTCCAAGTTAATGTAAGGGGCCCGAAGACCCCTTACGATTATATTACGACTTATTATGATGGGTCAGCTCCAACACCACTGATTGTTACATCAGATTGACTAGGGCCACCATTGTAATAAACTAAAGCTACCGTTAATGTTTGGTCAGCTGTAGTTCCACCATCTTTGTCAACAACGATTTTCATACCATCTGTAATTGCACCGTCATATAGGCACATTTTAGTAGTACTAGGACCTTGGGCTTCAATCAGTAAACCTGTTTGAACCGTATAAGTTCCAGCGCTGTCTTTCATGTGGATTGTGGTGTTGCCGTCAAAACTACTTCCAGCTCCAACTGTTACTTCAATAGCAAAAGAACCAGCTGCTTTTAACTCGTTAATGATAGGCATTGAAGACCCACCAGAAACAGCACTTGCAGTTGAATTTGTTATCTCAGTAGAAAAAACCGAATCTGTGCCGCCATTTTCAAATGGGTCACAAACTTCAGTTAATTTCACCCAGCCATTGCCAAGATTAGTTTTTGTCCAGCCATTATTACTTTGCACATCAGCCATGATTCACGCTCCTTTCTTAAGACCACTTAAGAATTGCGTGGGTTTCAGGAAGACTAATTTCCAAACCAGCTTCAGTGATAATCTGGTCTTGACGACCATCAACATCTGGAGACTGTACATTAGTTTCGATGAAGGTATCTCGACTAATACCATTGCCACTTAATGGACGATATGCAACGTTTTTCATATCAACACCAACACAATAATCTTCCCATGGTCCTCTTAATAGAGGGTCAGCCACGAAATGTAGATTACCAAAGATAGTGTTAACTTGAGTAACTTGATGCCCAAAAGCACCAGGTACACTTTGCACATCTAATCTATATTGACTAGAACCAACTGAATTGTTCAAGAAGCTACCAGCACCTAATTTATTTAGGTATGTAATAACCTTTCTTGAAGCAAGTACTAGTTTGTTTCCAGAGTTTCCACTTTCAGGAGCAAAGAAATCTTCCATTGCATCTAAGAAAGCATCATAGCCAGAAGAAGCATAAGACATACTATATACCTTACCATTTGTTTCAGTATAAGGAAGGATACCATGAGTATATCTAACAGGAGAACTAGCAGGGTCAATTTCTTGACTAGAGCCTCCTATTCCAAATAACATAGCATGCTCAATGTCCATCTTATGTTCCATTAGCTTTTCAGTCCATACTCTTTGCCATTCATTAGCAATACCTCTATAAGAAGTAGCCATAGCAGTACCTGAGAAAATGTTCATTCCAGTCTTGAAGATTTGACAATATCCTTCTCTATCAAATAAACTGTCTTCCCAACCAGTAGGAGCTCCAGTTCCCTCACCGAATGCACTACCAAGTACTTGACCTTTGTTACCTACAGCCCAAGACTCACCAGCTCCAACATCAGCACCAACAGGTGTTAATGTCTCAGCAGTGACTACTGTAAAACCGTCATTTGTATGTTCACAATGTTGAATACCAATAGCATTTAAATCATCTGTTGAATAATCAGTTGTGATAGTTGTTACGGCTGCATCTGGATTGATTCGAAATCTTCGAACCGTTCCAGCGTCATTCGCAACACCGATAATTTGCCCTGGCAATATAAAATAGCAAGGATTATCAGAAGTTGAAATGTTGCCATATTTGTCATATTTACATGTTATTTGTAAATCATGACCTGCTGAAGCACCAATTGCTGTTCCAGCAGTCTCAGCTCCAGTGTCCCATGCAAGGTCCACTTCAAAGTTACGTCTTTGCCATTGATGTCTCTGCTCTAAGAATTTAAAGACAGGGTCATCCGTGGCCTTTTTAGCTACTTTGTTAAGGTATACAAAAAATGGTGACTGTTGTGGAGCAAGCTCCGCAACTCTCTCTCCGAAGTTAAACTTACGTCTTGCATCGTTGATAGAGACACTACCATTAACTGTATTACCAAAACTAGAGCTATATACACTAGCGTTAGCCATTGTTTAATGTCCTATCTACCCCCAAGGGTTTTTATTATTATAATTTGTTATCAAACTGTCCATAATTTGGTCTTCTGCAGGCGCTTGAACATTACCACTGGACGATTGAACGCCCATTGGCTGAGGAACTTGTTGAGCCCTCTGTGTTTGTTGAAACGTTTCACTAGGTTGCCCTGTGTTCTGAGTGGGAGTAGTGTTCCCAGAACCTTGTTGCATCCTATACAGTTGTACCAAATTATCCATAGATATTGAATTAGGGTCTGACATTTTTTGAACAAAATCATTAACTTCAGTTTCATCCATATTATAATTAGTAGCTACATGTTGTCTTAATTGCGTCATCTGTCTTTGTTGTTGTATTCGAGCCTCTCTTACTTTTTGCTCTTGAACACGCCTTTCTTCCATCTGTTGCAATTTTTCTTGTGTAGCGACTTGAGTATAATTGAACTTAGCTTGGTTATATTCGTCCATATCATCACGCCAGTTCTCTAAGTCATCCATGTATCGTGCACTAGCACTTGAAGGGTCTGAATAGGCTTCTTCCCTATTGTACCCTCCTGGTTTTTGGGGTCTATCTGGAGGAGGTGGAAATTCCATTTCCTCTTGAACAGGTTGTTGAGCTACTTGTTGCTGTTGACCAGCTAAAGCATTCATCTGTCCTTTCATTTGATTTAACTCATCTCTTAATTGAGCATTCTCATTCTTTTCTTTATCAGCTTGAGATTGCCAATATTGATAACGAGTTTCATCATTATTCGCAGGTTGCACAGCAGATTGCTGTGGCTGCTCTTGTGAGGGTTGCCCAGTTGCCTCTGAGGCCTCTATGTTTTCCAGAGTTTTCCCGAAAGCGTCAGCGGGACTTAATGATGATTCAGAGTTCTCCGATGCAAACGCAGCTTCTTCATTGAATACTGGGTTAGCGTTCTGTTGAGAAGTGTCTTGTAAGTCATTGTTGTCTACCATTTACTTTTTACCTTTTCCTTTGGACTGCTTCTTTCCACTAGAAGGTGAGCCCTTATCTTTTAGTCTGTCAGCCAATTGGCTTTTTACTGTGGATATTGTGTCGTCTAATCGTTTCTCGAATATTGTTCCAGCTGCATCGGCTTTATTTTTGGTCTTATCTAATTTTGCCTCAAATTTAGCCATCTCAGCTTTCTTGCGTAAATTAACCGATTCTCTATCTCTAGTTTGTAAATCACCTTTTAAGCTTTTGATATGCTCTTTAGCTTGTTCAAGTTGACTTTGCAACTGTTGTATTAAATCGATTCTTTGCATTACGCCTTCAGCATCGAAAACGTCAGTTTTCTTGAGTACTTCCTGCCTGTCTATCAATCCAATCTGATATGCTTCTTTATAGAACTCTAGTTCTGCATATCTATTAGTTGGTAGAGTTGAGCCAGCAACTACTACTACATCGTATTTTCCAATACCGATGTTATTTACAATTTGTATTTCTCCAGACTTGTCATCAACCATTCTTTTATTAACCATATATTCACTTATGGAATTATTAGGCTGAACAACTCTGAAGATTTTTTGGGTCGTATATAGCTGTTGCATCAAGGGTATAGCTAATTGAGCTACTCTTGTTAAACCTGCTTCTATATCAGCCATTTTAGACCTAATTTTTCTTTGCCCAAATTCATCTAAACTAATTGTACCTTTATATGTCTGAGGTGCATTTTGAGCATTTCCCATCATCATTTCATATAAACCAAGTTGATGGTCAATATCATTCTTTGCAGTCATCTCATTAGAGTACAATTCATTCGGTAGTGGAAGGGGCTGAACAGGCATAGGCGCTCCATCCGTAGGGTCGTATTGAATCGCGACTCCTGGCTGTGCCCATTTTTGCTCAAAGTCAGCCATATCTACACTACCTTCAGGTACTAATATCTTTACATTAGTACTAGTTGTTGCGTGAGCTATTATCAAAGAGCGAGTCTTATTAATATACTCTTGTAGTCCTTTAACTAACCTTACATCAGATACTGGGTAAGGTGTTCTAGTGTGAACGTTTATAAAAGGAACTACTGGATACTGCTCTATAGGTAATACTCTTTCATATAACAATGTCTCACCTATTATAACACATTGCTTGATTCGTGGAACTTGGACCTGAACAACTTCTATCTGCTTCATTTGTATTAAATCGATAAATTTAACCTCTTGAACTTTAACTGGTTGAGGTGGATTTGGCATCTCTGTTATAGCTGTATCAATACCATCCGCCTTCATTTGTTGCTCTTGCATTGCCTGCTCTTTCATTCTTTGCATTTCAATTTGCATTACAAGTTCTTGAGCTTGTCTTTGGTCGGTTATAACTTGACCTTCTATTATCCAAGCTGGTCTTTGAACATACTCTTTATACTTCTCATCAGTTAAAAGGTCTTCATTTCCACTAAACTTTTCAAATACTCTAAATTCATTGTCAAAAAACTTATGATATCTTTCGTACCCTCTTATATACTCTTGAGGGTCTATCTGCCCAACGTCTTCTTTGAATTGGACATTACCGTCATAATAACTATTTGTCTCTGGAGCATTATAATCATTCTCTCCATTGGCATTATCTATCTTCTTTTGATACATAGGCCATAACTTCTTAGCCTGCTCTTTTGTAAATAGCCTAGATACTATTACATTTTCAGCATCATCAAAGAATCTGCTTTGTGAGGCAGGGTCCACATATACGTCTAACGGGTCTAAGTCGTGAATACATACTTCACCTTTGCCCATATCCATCATAGGGTCTTGATATACGTGCATATATCCAACACCCATAGTATAATAATCATCAACAACATTACGAACTACAGTTCTACCGTCTGATATATCATACATATATGCCAATAAATTACTAACTACGTTAGCAACTTTAATGTCAGACTCTTCTCTTGGAGCAACTCTAAAAGAAGGTCTATTAGCAGTAAGCATAGCTTTTGCTGTCTCTACTGCTGGATGAATTCTATTTACTACAATAGGAGCTTGACCACGAGCTTTTAAAGTATCTTCTTGCTCTTTAGTCCATTGTCTACCTAGTCTAAACTCTTTATCCTGCTTGGCCTTTTCAGCCCAAGTATCTCTTTTTTTAGAATAGTCTTTATAAAGCGTTAATGTTTCATCAACAGTCTTCTTTGAGGACTGCTTTTTACTGCCATAATTTGCCATTAAATAATCCTTTCCATCAAAGTAATATACATTACATAGTTAACCAATCAAATACTTTTTTTACTTTTTTTAATTTTGAGTTATCTGGGTCGTACTCTTTCATCCTACAAGGCTTGTGACCTTCTAGTGCAGTCCATACTGCATCCATAACATCATCATGCTTTCCTTTAGGGTAAGAAAGAAACTCTTGTTGAGCTTTTAAGTCCTCTGGTCTGAAGAAAACCTGCTTTTTTGCAAAGAATGGAACTAAAGACAACAATCTCTCGCTCTTACGCGTACGGGGTTTAACCCCTTTCTCCAAACCTGGGATGTAAATTCCTTCCCTTTGCATTATATCTCTTGTAGAAGCTCTTAAAGCCTCCTGATATCCAGTTGTTTCTATCTTCATTCGTCTAGGTTTAAACTTCTTATACTTATCAATGATTAATTGTGGTTGTTCCGCAGGTGAGATTCTGTTTCTATAAACATCGATAATATACTTGTTGTTGTCGCTATCAATAGCAATTGTACAAATAACAAAATAATCAGCGGTAATAGACAAAGAACTAGCAGGGTCGACCCCACAGTAGACATCAACTGGTATAATTTTCTTTTCATCTGCAACCTCTCTTGTTAGACAATTCTGTCCGTTTATTCTTTCATAGTCATAGTGATGGAGTTGAATCCATTCTGGTTTGAACGGAGCTGAGTCAGGAGATTGAGCTATGTTCATATACTCCTGATAAAATCCATTTATATTACCTACTGATTCAAATTCGGACTTTATAGCTAATATCCTCTCTCTTGGGAATCTCTCTGGCCATATACTGTTTTCATCATCGTCCCATATAGAATACCACAATACTTTCCAAGATGGAGAGCTTTTTGCCCAATAAAGGAAACAATCCTCAGATATTACCGTACCAATCATACATATCTTACCATCATCTGATAATGAAGGTATAACTGCCTCTGTCATCCATTTTCTGTTTTTAGCTCTAGCTTCTACAGTAAATGCATTTAACTCAGATTCAAAGTCATCTACTATGATTAAGTTAGGACGGGTATCTCCTTCGATAAATCCCCTAACTCTTTGACCAGTACCTACAGCTATGATACGAGTACCGTTAGCAAGTATGATATCGGTGTGAGTCCACCTCGATGCTGTATTGGGCCCCAAATCACCAAAAGTCTTTTTAAAATTATCACTATGCTGTAAATGGTACTTTATCCTTGATAGAAAGTTAATTGACTGAGCTTGAGACTCAGATATAATAACAATAAATAAATCTTCGGTACTCTTTTTAAAAGCTGCTCTCCAGAGTGGGTATATAAGAGTGGTAACAGTGCTCTTAGCCGTTCCCCTAGGGGCAGCTATCATCACTCTTTTTGTCGCGTCGTCAGCTAAGGAAGAATACACCTCGTGGTGGAACGGTGGTGTTTGTTTTTGGAGGGCCGTTGGGAAGCAGTGCCTTCCAAACAACGCCATATTACCTCTCAGCTTCTGAAGAGCCTGTAGCTCTTCATACCTAGCTTCATAGTCCATTATTCTTCTTCAGAGACTGTAGTTCTTTGAGCCATTAATTTTTTCTCTTCTTCCCTAAGCTCATCTATAAGCTTAGTAGTAGAAGTAGCTTCAATCTTATCTGTCGTCTTAACAAGGTGCTTATCCTTCATTCCGTGCATATCTTGAAGATTCTCAGCCACTCTTATAAGATTAGTAATATCTTTTTTATCCTTTGCCATAACAATTGCTTGCTCTAGCAAGTCGAGTGTGTAATGCTCTGTGAGTCCATGCTCACTTAAAAGCTTTTGTAGTTCTTCTCTTACCATGTCTTTAAAGACCTCCGTGCGCATATAACGCTTTATTCTTCTTTCTTCCCCTGGTTTTACTTCGCCACATACTTTTTCAATGGTTTCACCAGTATTCATGGTCTGAGCGTAGACCATTGCTAAATTCTTCATTCTTTCTTGTTTTGATTTAACCTCAATTGGTCGCTTTCCAGATAGTGTTGTATTAGATTTGCGTCCTTTAACATTGAGCTCTTTCCCCTTATACTTAGGATTAAAAAAGTGATAACCCCACGCAAACCTAAGATAGATATTATCCATTGCATTCTTTGTAGGGTAATTTTTCTTCGTAATAACTTTCGATACAAAATCATCATCTGATAAGGCCCACTCGCCCTCTTTAGCATCTTTCCAATGACTATAAGGCAAATTCTCTTTATCCGCTTCATCTTTTGTATATATAGTGTAGGTCTTTTTGCCTACATCTTTATGGTTTATTGTGATTTCGTACATTATCTGTCAACGTCTATCATAAGAGCTATTGTCAAGCCTACTAGGATGACTGCCCAGAAAATCCCCATGCAGTAGTCCATTAGTCTATTAAATCTCTTAATTTAAGTTTTTTAAGGTCTTTCACTTTATCTTCAACTTTTTCGATATTGCTTTCAATTTTGTCTTCAACCTTTTTAACTTCCTTTTTAATAGAGTCCTTCTTCGCTTCAACGGCTTCTTCAATCTCTTCCTTCTTTTCCTCTATCTTTTGTTCAGTTTCTTCCTTAAATTTTTCTACCTTCTTTTTAACTTCTCCATTGAATAAAGCTCTTAAATCTGTAGTATATAGAAGAATAGCTATTCCTCCACAAAGAGCTAGTATAACTGATAGTTTTTTTATAACTGTATCTAACATTATAGTTTAGACTTTACTTTATTAAAATATTCAGTATCTCTTGAATCACCTCTCCAGTTAGCTAGAAACTGATTCATATCTCCTCCTACCCTTCCTAATTCATACTTCATTAATTTTTTTGCAACATTTTCATACATTTTCATATCATTAGGACTTGTAAGTGTTCCAGAACCTCCATATCCATACGGAGAACCTACATCATCCGTTACAGGGTCTAGAAAACTATCAGCTTGAGTTAGGAATTCTTGAATATATTCCAGCTCATTATTATTTATACCCACTTCTGCTGCAAGTTCTGGGTTATGAGCTAATCTCCACATCATACTCCCTTCTCCACCAGTCATCTGAACTGGACCATAAGCAGAAGAACCACTACCTCGAACCTTAGTTCTTATAAAAGGGTCTTGATAAGCTCCAGTCTCTGCATGCGATATTGCATTGTATATCTTATTAATATTAGGATGCTTAGATACTGCAGGTGAAGGATTAGGGTTGAGCATTGAATTCATAAATGCTTTTTCTTGTATGAACGGGTCATTTTCTACTGAAGGGCGTTTTGCCCCAAGGAAGTTATCCATACTCTTATACATTTCTTTATCGACGTTTGTATATGCGTCAAATTGCTTTAAAGGGTCTTTTTCTTTCATTATCCAAACTTTTGAGTTTTCATTAACCCAGAATTGAGAGGGTTGTGAGAATAGTCTCTATAATCAGGGTCTGGTCCCATTACATCTATATCAAAATTTCCTGCATCTATAGGGTCATACCATCCAGGCATATCGATATCATAGTCTTCTAAAGGATTACTAGCACCTGTAGACATATTCTTCTCATAATTTCTTAATTGGTTATGCAAATAGTGCATAGCTCTAGGGTCTAGAGGATTTCTATAGCCACCAGGACCTGCTTCTGGTTCAAAACTAACTTCTCTACGAGGGTCCATATACTGATAATCATCGCCTTGCATATATCTATCTAAAAGACCCATTGAAAATCTATCTCTATCTCCGATTGGATTTAAAGGGGTATTTTTACCAGCACCACCAGGCCATAGTCTCTGATAACCCTCACCTTCACCACCCCATCTTCTACCACCACCATATTCAAACTCTGCAGAACCACCTAAAACAGGATTCATTATATAATTCGGAGACATAGGATTGTTTATATCTTCTCCGTATAAGGGATTTATATACTCAATATCACCCAATCCACCGCCTCTATTCTCAATCGTAGCCATAACTGGGTCATAACTGGACATATTCCCATATTCGTCCATATAAGTCATTCCTTCATGTGTTCCGTATATATCACCTGCTGCCATTACTTCTCCTTAAAATTTGTATGAGCCACCAATGTTTATACCAGACGTTTTACCATGTTTTATACTATCTGGTCGTATATAAAGGTCTAGATTCTTGGTTGGGCTCCAGTTTAGTTGTGCGTTTGGAAAATCAAACTGAAGATTATTATTAAATTTCATTCTATCCTTTAACATAAAACCGAGTAACCCTAAGCCTCCCCAGGTATCAACAGATTTTCTCGCTGTTTTAAGCTCTTTTAGGTCTTTATTACTTAAAACAGGGAAATCTAAAGGATATTCACTCATTAATATTTACCTTGCTTTTTCTTCAATTTCTTCTTTTTCTTCTTATAAGCCTTAATAGATGCAATCTTCTTCTTTTTATCGTGTTTTCGTTGTTTTGCAGCTTTATTAGGCATCATAACAAGTAATATACAAATAAAAAAGGAAATTCCAAAAATTTTTTTAAAAAATATTTTCTACTTAGACTAAGTACTTTACGTTTATCTAAATAATTCTGTAAATCTTAGTCTAAAGCTTAGTCTAAGTACTACACTATACTTAGTCTAAGTATTTAAAAATAATCAAAAAAACGAGAAAAACAAGCTTTTTCTTAAAATTCTTAAAAAATATAACGAGAATGGGTGTGAGAGAAATACCCACTGTGTTACCCCGCCGATTCTATCGCCCTGGGGGGTCGGACTCGTTGAGTCCTTGATATATAGAGCCGATAGCCTCAGGTTGGGGCAACACGATGTCTTCCCACTCACGCTTTGCAAGCAAAGCCTTGCATTCATTAATACAATTAATCAATTACAATAACATTTATAGGAGACTAAATATTATGGATAATTTAATCAATTATATCAAGAAGTGCATTCTTGACAAGTACCTTGTACCTAATCAATTCGTTGGTCGTGATAAGGGATGTTCCATCCTTAACATCGACACTGCCAAATTTGATTTGAACAAGGCATTGTCACTCGTACCTAAAGACAAAGCTGACGCTGGCGTTACGGTCTTACTCTTTGAAGCAGGCTACAATGAGAAGACTCGTAAGCCTTACAACGCGTCTATCTTTGTAGGTACGCCGAATGCTAAAGATGATAAACATATCGAAGCAAGCTTCGGTAATGTGTAATCATCACGCATTCTTTCGCACTAGCTCCGCACACTAAGTGTGGGGCTATGTGCTCTATGCTTTTTATTTTAATAGGTAAGGTAAATAGCGTGTGTGAGCCTATATTACACGCGTATCATACACATAAGACAAAATGTATTAACATTAACACAGATAAGGAAACCAAGCAATGAAAGTTAAAAAGAAACAGTATTTAGGTGGTTTAGTAGTAACAGTATCTTCTCATCGTAGACCTAAGCAGGTAAGAGAAGTATTTACAGTTAATAGCTTCAAAGAGGCTATTGACTTAGCTATAGCTAAAGCCTGATGTTTAGGCGACGAGCATTTACACCTGCTTGGAGAAGGCAACAATGGGTTCGTTGGGCTAGCAAACGCTGGCCTAATGAGCCTGTTGCTAAGTTCAAGCAGAAAAAGACTAGCGAGCTTATAGCGATGTATCATAATTTATAGTATTAGGGGAGTGGTAACCTTACGAGAATACTCGCCGAAAGGTTGGGTTGCGGGTCCTGAGGTAGCACCTCAAGCTCCCCTAGTTGCAATTAAATAACGGTGTTGTATTAATGTATTATTTAGGCGACGGTTTAGATAATATAATTAATACTTAATTGGTAATGATGTGAATGGCTCTTTAACTAAAGACCTACATCAGCATACTTTCAGTGTTGACTGACAGTTCTATCAAATGATAGGAATGCAAGAGTTGTAACTGACTTAAGTATGGCAAGTGTTGAAACTAACTATATAGAATAGCGAAAGCTAAGAGATTTAGTTACGGTACTAACTTATACTATAGCTTGTTCAGGCTAGTATAAGATATGATAGGAGCGTTGTGCTCTTTGTTGATGTATTGGCGAGCGCAAGTCAATATAAGACAAATGACGACAGTCGTTGTTGTATGTATCGTGAGGAGAAATCCCATTATGAACTAGACACTTTGAAGGTAATCTCAAATCCTTCACCAAGCACCTTTATAATTAACATTCTTTTAAATTTATAATAATGAGGTAAATAATATGGGAACAATGATAATAACACTAGCTGTATTTATACTATTATGGCTAATAATTAAACCATTCATTCTATTGATGATAGAAAGGGAGAACCAAAAGTATGACGATAATACTGACAGATAAGCAAAAACAGTTATTTCAAGAAGATAAGTATGTATTAGTTGATACTATTATTATCCTTGAAAATAAGCTGAAAAAGGCTCAAGAAGAGCTAAGATTTACTAAAAATGAGCTATTATTAGAAGGTGAAGCTCATATTAAAGCACAAGAGGAATTAGATGATAAAGAAGATACCCAAACAGTAAATAAAGCGATGCAAGACATCGAAAAACAACTAGATAAAGCTTGGGAAGGTGAAATATCATCTGAAAACTTTGTAAGCACAGTAACTCAAATATTTACAGGAGACTATTATGATAAAAAATCAAAAGAGTGAATATCAAATGACTGATGAAGAATATCATGCATGGCTAGGTTATATGTATTACACAGCAATAGTAGCAAAAGTTGACACGAGCTGTTATGCTTGTGCTACAGGAAGACATAGCTGTAGTCATGATGCATCAGATGACGCTCCTAGAAGTGAGGAGTTTGAACAATGAAGACAATATTAGTTAAATATCATATAGAGATAACAGAAGATAATATTGACAAATTGTGCTTTAAAACTAAGACTAGCAAGAGAGACTTAGAGAAAGATATAAAACATATGGCTGAAATATCGGGAAGACATAGAGTTCACGAGTTTATTCAGCCTTTCATCCAATTAAATACAGGAGAAAAGAAAGATGAAAAATAACCTATCAATGATACTCTTTGGAGTATTTATAATAGTGGTAATTACAGCAATGTTCTGGGGCAGACAGCATGATAATACAACAGAGGTAGAAGTATTGTCATTTCCTAACCCTGAAGAAGTTAAAGCTGAGGTAGAAGCTAAGGTAGAAGAAGTAATAGAAGCTGTAGAAGAAGTTAAAGAAGTAATCGAAGACAAGGTAGAAGTAATAATACCTGTTGAAGAGCCAACTGTAGAGCCAGTTGAAGAACCAGTAGCTCCAGTTGAAGTACCTGAACCTAGTGATAGTACGAAGGTAGAAGGAGAGCCTAATGCCGAAGACAAGTAAAATAGATGCTAAGAAGTTTAGGCCAAGAAGAAGAAAGTTCAAAGGTATAAGGATACCATATTATGCACTAAAACAAGGCTTTTTAGGCTTATGTATAGTAGCGGTAATTGGTTGGTTGTACCTAAAGTTATTCATTTAAAGATAAGGAGACCATAGCTATGGCAAATTCAAACCCTGAGATTAATCTCTCATCATATAAAAACGGTAATACGTTAACAAAGACTTCATCATATGCAACAGTAGGCGATATTTTAGAAGCTGAAAGCATTGCATTGACTGAAGCATCTATTGACATCTATGATGTTAATGGACAAGACAAGCCTGCTAGACCTGGAACAGTATTAGCACAAGGTGATACTGTACAGATAGTTAGGAAGTCTAATAAATCTGGTATTGTAGCATAACCAAACCACGGTCAGCGCCAAGCTACTTAGTAGCAGAGCCAGGACAAAGGTAGTCGTTAAGTGAGCAATTGAAGAAGAGAGCCAATAACTGGTCCTGTAAGTCCTAGGAGAAACTCATCTGGATGAGACTAGGCAAAGGAATATGTGAGGCTCTCTTTTTCTTAAGATAAGGAAAAGAAAATGAGCTATATATTTAATAACATACCAAATATGACTGAATTAACAGGTTATAGTTGTGTTGTAGATGAAAAGCCATTACCTACTCTTCAATTTGTATTAGATGAGATAAAGAAAAGTTATGTAAATGACAGAAATATAAGAACAAATCTATTTATTGAAGATTATGGTGATGAGCAAGGAAAGAAAATGATGGATGAAAGATGGCCTATGCCTGTTAATATTAATCAATTAGCAAGTCAGGCTAAAATAATAGCAAGTAAGTATGAAATATGCGGAACAACTCTAATAAATAAAAGACCAGGATTTATTGTAAAAATTCCTAATGTAAGAGTACGTGTTCGGACATATTGTAACTTAGGAGACTATTATTGCTGGATACAGAAATGGAATATTGATAAGTTTGTACTTAAGATTTATCAAGCTATGCCAAATGAAGAAGGTTACATGGTATTTGGTGGGGCAAGTTATCCCCACCCTCATATATCAGGCTCTTCTCCTTGTCTAGGTGGTTTTGAAGCACCTATAAAGAACGCTGCTGGTCATTTTAATATAGTTGGGGTATTAAGTAATGTTAATAAATACCTTAACTCATATTATGGTAGAAGCGTGTTCTTAAGACATACTGAATTCAGACCAATAAAAAGAGAAATATTGCCTATTGGTATGCTAAAAGAGTATAATGGGACTAGTTTAAGATTCGATGATTGGTTCATGTTTCAAAAATCTTATTCCAAAGATGTTAAATATGGGAGTGAAGAGTATAATGATATTTATGATGATTGGAAAGCAAAATATCATAGTAAATGTGATACAATTGAAATAAAGCCCCATGAATCTAATTTTTATACAAATTGGTATCGTAATAGTGATGCAGATGTAAGAGCTACAAATAGAAAGCATATACTGAAAACATTATTAGTCCAAGATAAGTTCAAAATAGATACATTTTGGCAAGCATACGCAATATTTATAGAGGCTGGAGTAAACAATAGTAAAGTACCCATAACTTTCGGTAAAAACTATGTTGAGCATGAAGAAGCATTTCATTATATGAATGATACAATTATAAGGATGAAAGACACAGTGTATTATTATGGATTTAGCAGTGCTAAAGAAATAAGACCTGATGACTCACCTGAAGAATTTGGATTATTTCAAAAAGTTAATGAAATATACAACTTAGTAGTTCCGAGAAGTGGTGGATTAGTATATACATATGAACAAATGACATGTAAAGACTTTTGGGATTTACTATCTAAATTTGAAAGCTATGAAGATTTCTTGAATCAACCGTCAGACCACGATGAAAGAAAAGATAAAGTTATTCAATTAATAGATAAAGTATTACCAGAAGTATATGAGTGGCATGATGCATATAAAAGAAAAGTTATAATTAACCTAGATAAACAGAGAAGGAGAATCGCAAATGGACTTAAACATACCATACCAACTCCAGATGCACATCAATTATCTTTTGAAACGCTTCCCAAAGACTGAATGGTCAGGACCAGCGTGGTACAAGTTAGAAGAAGATAAGTGGAATTTAGTGCATTTTATACCAATAGATTTAGGTAGCCATAGTGCTACAGAATTTAAAGGTAAAGATTTACTTAAAATAATGAAAGAAGTGCAGAAAACAGTTGATGTAAAAGACTGTTTTCAAGGTATTATCCATTCCCACCATGGGATGGGAGCGTTTCATAGTGGGACGGATGATACTGAATTAGAAGAAGGTGCCAACAGAGTTGGTTATCCTTCATTAGTAGTAGCTCACACAAAAGCAACACATGCATTTAAATATTCTTATGAAGACCAGTTTGGTAACGTTCATTTAGAAGATGGTGAAGTTGTTGTTCAAATGCCTGCCTATAAAGCTAAAGATAAATGGATAGTTCAGGCAGATAAAATAGAGAAGGCTGCTAAAAAGAAACCTAAAGTCATTACATATGGTGGAGCCAATCAAACTAGTCTTTGGAATGGAGTAAAAAGATATAATGGTTGGGGTGCATATATTGACAAAGAAGAAGTTGAATACAATGAGAAGTATGAAAAGATGCAAGAAGCAGAACTACAATATGCATCAGGTACTATGAGTAAAACTAAGTATAAAAAAGCTAAAAAGGAATGGGAAGCATTTGAATCAGACCATTTCGGGATTATATAATGCTTAGGTATCTTAGAAATAAAGA
>TARA_R100001594_G_scaffold439_2_pt1 | contig 19496 bp, 7 predicted proteins | sample TARA_R100001594 | Tara Oceans TARA_R100001594 (sample SAMEA2622752) | marine metagenome | biome: marine biome (ENVO:00000447); feature: marine epipelagic mixed layer (ENVO:xxxxxxxxx); material: "saline water (ENVO:00002010), including plankton (ENVO:xxxxxxxx)" | depth 150 m | reverse complement strand
GCAGCAGCATCATTGGCAATTGTTGTAGCAAAAGGAGTCCCTATTGAGATTGCACTATTACCCAGTAATCCAGAAGTAATGGTAACATCCGAAGTTAATTCTTCACCATCACTAAAGACATTCCCTGTGTTATTAGAAGTATTAGCACCCAGATAATTTACATATAAAGTAAGATTCTGATTCTCAGAGTCTTCCGCTAATAAAACTTTATCTACAGTTGCCGTTACCCCTGAACTTTGGCCAGTAATTTTTGTACCGACTATTTGATCTACATAAGCAGCTACAGGAATCCCTTGAAAATTATTTTCTAACTGAATTGCTTTATACTGAGAAGTATAACTTGTATTACCTGGTATTACTTTACTACCTTCTTTAAAAAAATGCTGCCCAAATTTCTCAATCTGATTCTGCAGCATCGACTGCAAACCAGTTAATTCTCTTGCTTGTACGGGATACCCAGGTTTAAACAATACCCGATAATAATCATTAGCCGGATCAAAGTCATCAAAATATGGCGATACGTTTAAATTTGTGAGCTGCGACATAATTCTTTAGAATTGCAAGATAACTTTAATATCTTCTTTTTGGGTAGATGACCTAGTTATAGAAGGTCTATTATCGACATAAATTATATTTCCTGAATATTTTTTAACTTCAGGATTGCCAATACCATTTGTAAACTCTTGGCCCAAGTAGTAGGTCCTATTATTTATTACGGTAGATAGACCTGTAAAGGATGTATCAATCGCTAAATTGGACCCAGTAGATGGAACAATGGTAAGAGATCCACCAGTTTCTGGTGAAGAAGTAAAGGCATTTAATTTAAATCCATATGTGGGTTCAGTCACTGCCGTTCCAACTGTATTAAATCCAGCAAGTGATTTATCTTGCCAGTATTTCAATACACCGGTTGTTTGGTCATAACTTACAACCCTTCCTGCTGCTGTACTTCCAGTAGCAATAGTTTGAGTAAGATAAGAATCTGCTGTAAAAGTAGCACTACTATAACCAGCACCCGCTAGTCTTAATGCTCCTACAGCAGTAGCTTTATCTGTTGTTAATAATGAAGTACTATCAAATGCTTGAGGATTGCAAACAACACCCACTCGTGCAATTTGATTACCAGTTACAAAATCTGGATTCTCATTATCATTTTCAATTCTAGAATAGAGAAGAACGTTATATGCTCCAAGTTCTCTATAAATGTTTGCACCATGACCGCCAGGAGGAGACATAATAGGAGTTAATACTGGACGAGTGGTTCCCGTAGGAACTCCTCCAGCAATTAAATCAACACTACCATAAGTGTATCCAGAACCTTGATTAGAAACAGTTACATCAGATACTTGAGATGAAGCATTAACAGTAACTGTGCATTCTGCACCCGAACCGTTTCCTTTAATGGGTACTCTAGTATAAGTAGAATTAGCAGTTCCTATTCCAACACCTGCACCATCAATAATTACAGTTTTAATAGATCCATCTACTGCATTATCTCTAACAGCAGCATTATCACTACTAGTATCCCAATCAGCAGGAACAGGAATATAATCTGTTGATTCAAACTTTACAATATCACTTGGTTTAATGGTATAAAGATATTTCCACACATACCCATCACCACTAGTTCCAGCACTACGAGGTTCTAAATCTGTAAATGTAGGTTCATCTAATGAAGGTTTACCATTTGGATTATCTGGATCAGTACCATTTTGTAAACACTCATAAACTCTATAATCACTATTCAATATAAAATAAGTTGCCGCATATAAATTAGTTGCACCAGAGACTGCAGCAGTATTAGTTCTGCTATAGTCATTACGATACAAGTCATAAGTAGTTCCTGAAGACCATACTCTTCTGGGAATAACCTGTCTTACATCAGAAGAATTAATCTTCTTTAATGCAACCATAGTATCCCAATAGCCATCTTCTTCCTCAAAGTTATCTTTGGGTGATGGAGGACTAGTATCCCAATCAGATTGTACATCAGTAGGATTAGGTAATCCAATGAAAGAATAATATGAATTGGCGGTAGAAGTTACGCCAGCAACAAAATTCTTCGCATTTAGTATTCTAATCTGATCAGTTATGATGGCGGCCATTTTGATAGAATTTTTTTAGTTATTTATTAACAAATGAGAGACTATGTTTCATCATAGCCTTTATATTTCAAAGAAGCATTTCTTTCTATAATAGTTGAAGTGGTAATTCCTCCCACTCCACCTTCGGTATATGCGGTATAAGAATTTAACCCTGCTCTAGAAGTAAGATCAATTCTTCCCCAACTAAAGGTTCCATAATAATTGGAAGTTTCAATTCCAGACCCACCCCAAGAGAAATCACTATCAATTATTGCAAATATTCTTGCACAATATGTAGTCCCTATACCTACACCAGAACTATCAACTCCCGAAGGTACATTAACAATTTCATAGGTATTGACAGAATACACATTATCTATAAAGGAAGTTCCCACTCCAACAGTATTACTATCACCGTCTACCGAAGTAATGGATGTAGTTGCATCACCAACATTAGAACCCCTTACGACAAATATATCATTAGTACTAATTCCACTTATAGTAACCGCTGTTCCTGCAATAGAATCATCTCTTAAGAAAGAATCCTGAGGAATATAGAAATCAAAGATCATTTGATCATTAGAACTAATTGTAGTAGTTCCGAATCCAACAATAACTCCTTGATCTCCACTATAAGAACTAACTGAATTTGATTCAGAAACAAAAGTCGGAGGACTAATAACAATCTGCTGCTGCCAGGATTCAGTGAATGTATATCCAACACCCGGAGCCGTAATAGCAATTCCAGTAACTGTTCCAGCGGAACCAATAGTTACATTACCATATGCCTGAGATGTAGTTCCTACACCCACTGTTGATGCAAAACTTACCGTTGCAGTAGTATATCCTACACCACCGTCAGAAATAAGTACGGACGAAATAGTTCCTAAACCAGAAATAATAGCAGTACCCGCTGCACCAGTCTTAACACTTTGATTAAGGAAGTTAACCTTATTCTGGAAACTTAAGGTATCTTTATCTACTCTCTCATTGTAGGTATTAAAGAGAGGTCTTAATTGATCAACATAAATTGTTGTAGATCCAATACCAACGGTCTTAGTAATATATCCAAATGGTGCAATTTGTGGTTCATACAACTCCCTATCTTTTCCTACAGGTAGTTCATTAATTATCTTATCCTCAGTTTGTCTACACCATACTACAGGTCTTTCTAGAGACTCATCAGCAGTATTACCAGGACCATAATAAGGATTGGTGCTAACAATATCCGTAGAATCTACATTAAGAACTATTCTTTCATCTTCATACAGATGTGAAGGTTGAGATGCAAATCTTTCAATAGTTAAATCATCACCTTTCTTAACAGTTTCAATAATCTCCCTATCAACAACATCAGATGCACCACTTCCCTTATAGAAGAGAATCTTAGAAGTATCATCCTTCTTAGGTGCTTCAGTAAATGTAACTACACTACCACCATTAAATGTGTATGCTTTTCCAGGAACTTGTAATATATCGTTAATAAAGATTAAAAGAACATCTTGAACATTTATTTCAGATCCTTTTCTAGATCTTATAGAGATCATATCTCCATCATTTTCACTTAATTGGAAAGTAGTAGTACTACCATCAAAATCAGAATCCCAATTATCAAGCATCTGCAATAATCCCACTGACCATCCAGTAAATTCATCACTGAAAGTTTCATCAATTTCAATAAGCATTTCCCTATAAGAGGAAGTTGTAGGAATACCAGTCGTTCCTCCGATAGGTACAGTTAATGTTTCGCCTTGACCAAATCCATATCCAGTCTCTTGAACAGTAAAGGAAACAATACTAGATCCTTGACCCACTACTACATCAATAGTTGCAGCAGTTCCTATTCCTGTTGAATTAGCAGAATATTCTAAAGCTAGATTAGAATAAGAAAGTGGATCATCAAATATAACATCTAATGGTTTTTCAAGAGTACCACCTCTGGCATAATAGTGTTGAAGTGTAGAAATACCAACATTTGTTAAGAAACTCTTCTCATCGATAACATCCAATACGGTAGCACTATTTGCAGCAGGATCTGTCTTACTTGCAGAATTATTATTTGCTCTTGGAGCTAAAATTGCTGCCTGAACAGAACCTAAACCAACATAGAAGGTAGGTACTGTAGAAACTCCAATATTAACCTCAAATTCGGTAGTACTGTTAACTGCAGTAATGGGAGTTCCACCATAATATGGATCTGGTTTCCGTGGATATCTGTGTGTGGTCGAATTACCATCCTTAGAACAAGTAAATGTTAGAGACTCAGTTGCTATCTTAATGTTTGTTCCAGATTTTAAGGTATGGTCACCAATAGTCATAGTCATGATACCAGTGGTTGCATTATAATCAGCAGCACTTACGTCATACTTAACAATCGTAGAAACACCAACATTAATACTAATAGTATTTGCTGTAGTTGTTGTAATTCCTAAAGCAGTACTAAATCCTGGATCAGTAGATCTTGGATAAGTATGCAATGTTGCATAATCATCCATTGCACATCTAAAAGTCAGACTATTATCTGATAGTCTTATGCTAGTAGATGTAGTAAGTGAATGTGATCCAATTGTAAGAGTTGCAATTCCACTATTAGCATCATAAGTAGCATCAGAAACATCAAAATATACTAATGGAGATGCGCCAACATTAACTGTAAACGTAGTAGAAGTTGTTGCAGTAATAGCAGTAGTACCTAAAGCAATAATAGGATCAGTTGAACGAGGATATGTCTTATTAGTAGCATCATTATCCATCGCACAAGTGAATATCAATGCACTTGTAGCAATACCAACTGTATTATCAGTTGTATACGTATGACCAGAACCTACAGTTAATACTAAGTCACCAGTGGAAGGAGTATAAGATGCATCTGTAACAACAGTAGATCCGATTCCCGTAATGGTAATAGTACCAACACCCACACTTACAAAGGTATGTTCATAATCACCACCACTAATAACAGCACTGGTTGCTGCACTTACAAATTGATGAGCATAATCACCACCTACGATAACCGCACTAGTTCCTACTCCAACAAAAGTATGAGAGAACTGATCATGACCACCTGCATATCCTACATCCACTGTAATAGTAGTAGAAGCAGTTCCAGCAATAGCAACTGAAGTATTATATGCTAAGTCTTGTCCTCTTGGATAATAATGGGTAGAGGTACCACCATCTATACCACAAGTAAAGGCTAATCCAGTAAAGATTACCTGACTGGTCTTACCAGATGTATTATATCCATTTGCTCCTACTGTGGTAACTGTCATAACCCCAGTTACTGAATTATATGCAGCAGTAGAAATAGCTAAACGTGGGGAATAATCACAAGTAAATGCAATTCCAGACAGATTTATTTCATTACCTAAAGCCAATCCATGAGCAGTTGCTGTAGTAACAGTTGCTATTCCAGTAGAATGTGTATATCCTACATTAGCAATTGTCTTAGGAGCATAGAATACATGAGGATTGGTTACTGCCGTTCCTGTTACATGACCATCCTTAACAGTAGCAGTACCAATAGCAACTATATCTGTACCAGTTAGACTTTCCTGCTGAATTGAAATGTTAACAGTTTGAACCCCAACTCTATAACCAGAACCAGTATATCCAACACTAATAGAAGAAACAGTTCCTGAGGTTCCTACAACTGCTGTTCCTCCAGCAGACACCAATGGTTGATAACCCAATCCTTCACTAGATCCAACTGAAACAATTATTCCACCGAGAGGAAGATTAGAACCATTAGGATCAGAAGTAATAGATGTTGCAGTTCCTGTGAATACAATAGAAGATGCAGAACTTACTTGAGAAATTGTATAATCATATGCACTTCCATTTCCTTGGAATACATCGTTAAGCAGAATTACAGTATCTGTTTGAATTCCGGTTACAGCACTACCACCAGATTCTAAAGCAAATGTATTTTCTATCCCATCAAACTTAGAAGAAATACTATCAAACACATAGTTCTCAGAATAGGATTCATTTGATGAATCCGTTTCTCCTGAACGCATAAATGTTCTTCCCTGGAAATGAGATCCTGTTGCTATACCTACCCAATCCCTTTCATCGGGTGGATTAGTAGTACTGCTTAAAGGAACATTACCATAAGGTGCTTCAGCGAAAGTTAATAAGTTATTAACAATATTATAATTACCAATTACCTTAGTAATAACATCTCCAGTACTATGTCCAGCAAGAGTTGTTCCTAACCATTCTCTACGTACTCTTATCATGTTGGTACTTCCAATACCAACACCTTCAATCTTCATTATCTCATTATTAATCTTAATAAGATCTGCGCCAAAGAATGAAGTGATACCACTGAACTTGATAAGATTATCGGTATTATATACTATGTGTGCTAAAGTAGTGGTTACTGCAGTAGATACAACAGGAGATTGAATAATATTATCAAGACACATTAATGCTTTTGCATTTTGGTTTGTGGATACAAATAAGTGAGAAGTACCAATACCTACACTAGTAATGTCTACGGTCTCTGGGACGACGCTCAGTGCCTTCTCAGCAGTCGTTGCGATCTTAATGGTGTCTGCATTAACTTTAACAACATAAAGACTATCTGGGAGGAATGTAGTGGTTCCTACGCCAGCAAACCCGTCTGTAGACGCTATACCTACTCCTGATGCTGCAGTTCCAACATGACTATAAGTAATGGTTTCCCCTGTAACCCAGAAGTGATTAGGAATGGTAATAGTGTTATCAGCAACACTTACAATAGTGGCATCATTACCTAAGAAATATCTTTCAAAGATATTATAATTATCATGAGTTAAATTAAATGCTCTCTTAATATCTCTTTCGGTTCCATAGTATTCAGAGTTAGCACCATCAATATGAGCATTAGTAAAGTCAATCTCATCCTTAGCAGCAACAACATTCTTAATTGCATTCATGTAGGTTTTAACTTCTACATTAATACTTGCATTTGGAGTAAATACTAGTGAGACAACTCCTGTATCACTATCAATCAGACTTCCGATTGTTCCTAATCCCGAAGCATTATTAACAACAACATTTCCATATTCAGTATTATAGGTATCAACAGTCTCAGAAGGATCTGAGATATAATTATCAACCACTAAAACTTCAGACATTTGATAGAAGTTATTAGTTGTGTCTGATACTTGAACTATAAAGTAACCTGCATCATAATCATTAGCATATTGTCCAATAGTAGTAATTCCAGGAGTACCAGAAGAAGAAATACTTGTTGCTCTTGCTACTATCTGAGCATGATTCATATCAATAGTAGAGATTCCAGAAGAAGACTCACTACTAATTGCAACCTGAATAGTATTAACTACACAAGTTGTTCCTATTCCGGAATTGGGAACAAAATCAACCTTCAGATCCTTTCCTGAAATATATGGATAGAAAGTTCCATATCCAGCAGTTGAATAAGTATTTTGAGTGGTAGTTAATTCGCCATACTCGATCAAATCAACTGTACTTCCATCATGAATTAAATTGAATTCATTAAACTCATATTCATCAGTTTTAGTATTATCAGGTGTAATTTCAACTAATACTTTCACTGAACGATAAGTACTTGCAATTCCTACAATAGTTGTGGTAGTACCTGTTGGGACTTCTACACTAGAAGTATTAATATCAGCAATACCCCCTAAAGCAGTACTACCTATTCCTAGATAATTGTCATTTAAATTATAAGTAAGAGTAGTAATATCATAATCATTAACTGTAGCTTTAGTAGGATAGAATAATAATTTTCCTTCAGAACCAGTAATCTGGAAATCAAAACTTCCTTGATCATAAACGGTTTCCAATCTACCATATTGGTTCATATACCCATAAGCACCATCATGAAGAAGAGTTATAACCATCAATTGTCTTTCTTGGGTATATCTCTTGTCTATAATATATGCAAAATATTTTTGAGCTCTTACATCACTTAACTTAAAGGTATCTACTACACTATAAACAGTTGCTCTTGGATTGCTATTGAATGTTCCACTCATATCATCAATAGACAGAACTCTGTTTCCAACAGACTCCTTATAATCCATCAATATTCTATTAGAGAATATTATTTCATCCGAGTAGAAAGTAGAACCAGTATTTAAAGAATTTTCCGTAACAAGATCAAAATCATATACACAATTAAGATCTCCATAACCAATCATATCAGTTACAATATCAAGAGAAGTTTGATTTGTAGTCAATCCAACCACACCTGCTGCTGTAGTCTCTAATTGATAATCAGAGAACTTCTTAAATCCTAATGTATGATTAGTAGTACTTACTACATCATCCCATTTTTCTTCAACAACTCTAGATCTTAAAGCATAAGAGAAATTCTGATAGTAGAAACTATCTTGCAACCTTTGCATATTATAGTTAAGAACACCAGAATCAGTCTCCCAACCATTTTCAACTCTAGAACTAGAACCTAAAGTTAATTCAGAATCAAAAGATCTAATGGAAGATGCAATTCCTTGAGTATTAGATGTAAGACCTTTAATTGTTTCCCCAACTACAAAATTACTATTAGATGAAACTTTTAAAATGCCTATTTCTGGACTCCAAGATTCAACTTCACCAGAAGCAGAATTAGAAGTTACAGTTTCTCCTCCCAGATAATCATTAACCCCTAGAGAAATATCAAACGTTGGGAAATATTTTTCAGGTATTATTCTACCAGAAGAATTATTAGGATCAAATGTTCCAGGGAAAGTTCCACTGTCAGGGAACTGATCTGACATGCTATAAGTAATAGTTGCACCAATTCCACCGAGATTTGCATCTACTGCATTTACAGTAAATAAAGTATAATCATGATCAGCAGAATTATATCCCTTTCCAGTAGATCCAATACCAATAAAGACATTCTCAATCATTACTTTATCACCAACCACAAATGGGAAGACATCTGCAGTACTAAATCCTACTGATAACTTAGCAAAAACATCTTTGGTAATAGTATTAAATCCAACCGTACTAATTCCAACACCGTTACTATTTTCATAAGGAATTAATGTTGGTGCATATGATTTTGTCATCCCCGTAGGATTCTTCAAAATCTTTACATTATTATCACCTAAAGAATATCTTAAATCAGCATCAGTAATAATCTTCTTAGTTTTTCCATCACGAACCAATAACTTAGGAGCAACTCCATATCCTCTTCCCGCAGAAGTTATTCCAATAGATTTAAATGAAGCAAGTGATTCAATATCGATAATTTGTGGAAGTAACGCACTTGGTTCTAAAGTAGAATCAGATGGGAAAGTATAACCAATATCTTCAATCTTAGTTCTCTTAATTTGACCAATTGAAGTACTAGATGGTTCAGCGACTACTCCACCTCCAACGGAAGAAGTAACAGTTGTAATACCAGGAATAGAATAATAATTTCTTCCTTCATTCTTTATTTCAAATTTAGAAATAGGTCCATAAGCACTTGTTGATGTTGTTTCATACTGAACATCCGCAACAGTTCCAGCATAGGAAACATTCTCAGGTGCTTTATCAACAGTATATGTGAATGCTGTTGTAGAAGCCGTAGTAATGGTTTGTTTTCCATTATAAAGAGATGCTTCTGTTAAAATCTGATTATTAGAAACAATATCTTTATCAACATTGACTTCTTGCTTAACTTCAGGAATATCACTTTCAAATAAAGGATCTAAACGATAATATAGAACTTCTGGAATATTTCCATTGACTGTAAGATCAACTTTTGCGCCAGCAGTTACTCCAGGAGTTCCTGTTCTTACTACATTAAAGTCTTTATCCGCTAAACTCTTATCCCATATATTAGTAAAGTTCTTATCATCATAGAAATTTAATTCAAACGCAGCATATTGAGTTGATTGATTGGTATATGATAAAGAAGAATCAGAAACATCAAAGGAAACTGTAGAATCTTTATATACCTTGAGAGAAGGATTTATAGGACTAATAGTTCCTATAGAAGTACTAGTAATTCCTACTATAATTGGCTTCTCTAAGGTCGCATCATAATGGGTTGTAGACAGTTTAAATGTATCTCCGTCAATTTTTACAACAAAGTAAATTCCGTCGTTTGTAAGACCTTCTATGGGGCTCTCAGCGGTATAAATTACCTTTTGTCCAGTTACAAAGCCATGATCAGTTAAAGTGAATGCATTTGTAGAGGTATTAACTCCTGCAGCTGCAAATGACTTAGGAGTAACTACGAGTTTTCTATTATAATCATTATACTTAATCACAAAGGATGTTGTAACACCAGGATTTACATTAACTGTAACTTCATCATTATTGGTAAGTCCATGAGAAGAAGCAGCAGCAACAGTTACTAAATGCCTTTCAACTTTAGCAGTAAGGGGAGTATAATTTGTTTTAAAACTATGATAAACTCCAGTTCCAACCCCAGTGAAGAATAAAGTTCTAGAATCTTGACATGTACTTGCTATACCCACAAATACACCGGTTGTACCCAGACCAACCCTAACTGTAGATATACCAAGTAAATTACCATTAATCTTAGCGGCATAAAGAGTCTGCCCATCACTTAATGTAGATACTCCAGAAGGATATGAAGCACCTTCTTCTAATACAACTAATCCTGCACCATTATTAGGAGAATATGTTAACTCATCTCCAGTATCTAAATTATGTCCAGGAATATAAAGAGTTTTTGTTGGAATAGAGATTTGAGTTATTCCACTACCAACATTCTCAATAGAAATTGTAGAAACAATACCTACCCCAGCGGTAGTTCCTATTCCAGCAGTTTCAGAAGGATTAAAGTAGATCTGAGTATTTCTCTTATAACCAAGAGTAGTATTAAAACCTGCATTTATAGTTAATTTCCTTTGATCTTGGAATAAGAAAGAAGTAACTGTATGTGCAACAGCAACAGTCCCATCTACTGCTCTTAAAACTCTAATTCTTGAAAGATTTGGTTGAGGATTTAAAACTCTAACTCTTTCTGTACCAATCCCTAAAATATCATTCGCTGCAATGGAAGGATATGTAAGATCCCCAATTACATTAAAATAAGTCACTAATCCTGTTACACCATCTGTCCCAATTCCACCTCCATCTGTACCTACACCAGTTACAACGAATCTATTAGTTGTAATTCCTGCAGAATAAATTCCATCAATCTGTGATGAAGTAGTAGAAAGTCCTGTAACAACAACAGTATCTTTATTTTTAAAGTTATGAGGATTATCTGCTATTAAAGTATAACGTCCATAACTTTCACCACCATATATCTCAAACCCAGTTACTGAACTAGTGGCAACACTTATATTACTTACCGATTTACCATGAATAGTAGAAACTTTAGCAACTACTCCTGTTCCTTCTGTACCCGCATTATCAAATACTGCAGGATCTCCTATTTGATATAAATCACCACCAGTCTGAATACCAATAGACTCAATAACTCCAGGGGTTACTGCTTTGACATCAACGGTTTGTGATAACTTATTAGGAATGTAAACATATTCATACTCTGTCTCACCTTCAATCAAATTATATGGTGCAGTATTTCTCTTCCATTCAGAACCACTTAAATCAATACTACTCTGATTAGAATCATGTGCTAAATTAAAATCATTTGGAATGGATCTATAATTATCACCTATTAAGTAAGGGAATGTTGGTCTTTTATATCCAACAAATGGTCCAGATCCATCAACTGCTCCATCATTAATAGTAGCGAAATATGCATATGTTCCTTCAGGGAATTGTGGTGTTATGCAGAATCTACCATTATTCTCATCCAGAATAGTTTCATCACTTACTTCCTTATAAGTATAATCTTCAACGAAGAATCCAGCAGGGAATAAACTAACAGGTGGTCTTCCAGACTTAAGGGATAATGAATATCCAGTCTTCATCTGTGTAACTATTCCACCCGATTTAGTAGTATATCCATATGGACCGTAAATGGGATTACCATCATATGCCCATCCAATGATAGGTGAATGTTCCGTAGATGGTACTTCAAGACTATTAATCCTTATTAAATCTTTGCTTCCATATAAAGTATCACCTTCTTGATTAGTTCCATATACACTTTCTCTTAGTTTTCTAGGTGCATATAGATTAGAGTATTGAAGACCATATCCATCATTATATTCATGAGGAATATATCCATCATCTCCAGTAAAATTATCTATATTTTTTTCAAAAAGATTGACTCTCCAAGTATCTACATGTGGTCTAAATTTAACTCCAGAACCAGGGAATTTAACAGAAATAGAAGTTTCAGGTATAGTGTATCCCGTACCACCATGTATTACTTTAACGGCAGTAATAGCATTATTTTCAAATACTGGAGTGATAACCGCACCTATACCATCCCCAACTATCTCCAAAATAGGAGCACTATTATATTTTTGCCCTTGATTCATCACAATCACTTCTGTGATTGTCCCATTATTAATAACTGGTTCTAATTGAGCATTTTCTCCAGAAATTAAAACAATTTCAGGTTCTCTAACAAAATTGACAATTTCTGACGAACCATAACCAGCCCCATTATTACTTAAATGAGTAGAAGTTATTGTTCCTCGGAATATGGGTTGAACTTCACATTCAAATGTTTCAGTCCCCGTAGAAGCAATTCCTACTGTTCCTACTACACTCACAGAGATATCAGGATAATTAAAGGTATGAGTACCTACACCTGAGGTTGTAAAATCAAGATATTGCTTCGTTTCGTAATAAAAATCTTTAGTTGTCGTTCCAACTCCAACAGCAGATAATTTAAATTTATTTGTATCTAATGTAGTAACATAATACTCAGTTTCAACGGATAATCCACCAATAGCAGTTCCTGTAGTCTCTACATAATTGATTACATCCCCTGATTGATAATCATGATTTGTAAGAGTAATATAATTATAAGAAGTACTAATTCCAGTACTTAAAACAGTTCTTTTCTTATTTTCGTATCCAGAACCAGAATCAGTTACATTAATAGATTCTACAACTGATTTTTTATTGTATGAACGTAAAGACTGAGTTCCTACTCCAAAAGAAGTTAATTCAACCGTATTAATTCCAACAATTGCGTCTGGTTGAGTATTATATAATTTAACTGTTGTTAATCCAACCAAAGAAACAAAATAAGACGAATCTGTAGTAATTCCACCAATATTAGTCTGTCCTTCATTGGTATAAATTACTTCTTCTGCTGCACTAAACTTATGGTAAGTGCTAAACCCAATTTCATAGGAATTATAAAAAGTAGTTCCTATTCCAATATCAGATTGAGAATTAAATGAGATCGAATGAACAATTTGCTTCATATTAGCAGAAGCAGTTGCTCCTTTACCATTACCACCAGTAATGTTGACTACGGGAGTCTCTTGATAGTCAAATCCAGAATCTAAAATTCTAATTTCCTTTAAATTACCAGAAACGGCAACATATCCAGTAGCACCTGTTCCAACAGCGTCACTTATGTTAAGAATAGGTGGATTTATGATATCATAATCAGATCCTGGTGTTACAACTTCAATATCTTTGATTTTGCCATAACTAATAATATCTCTAGACTTATAATTAGCAATTTGAACTCCATTTACCAATAATCCGGTAAATCCAGGTTCAGTTTCATGTATAGTCCCATCATTTTCAGGAAGAGAAACTTTTCTCAAAAGTTGCTGCGATTCTAAAGTTTTAAACCTAAATCCATAAGTTTGTAAGGAACAATTGGTTACAATAGTATTATTATCAAGAGAAATGAAAGTCGAATTGTAAATAAGGTTTCTACTCTTAGCAAGTTTTACTGTAGACTGACTAACACGCTGTATAAAGTATAATCCTTCATTTGGAGGAGTTCTATCAGTAACTTTTTCGCTACCAACTAATCCTGTAACAATATATCCAACATCTCCAGCAAATAAAGAAGAATTAACCTTTACTCCCGTTTCTTTAGTTCCTACTGAATCAAAATATTCGTATTCAACATATTCAGGAGTATAATAAACAGCATCTCCAGTATAGAACCCATGATCTCCTACTGGTTTGATTTCAAATTCCGTTCCTACAAAAGTTCCAGTAAATTTAACATCTTGACTGTAAACATTAAGTGGTTGAGAGTTATATGATGGTAAAGAGGGTGAAGCAACTAAAAGATTGGTTCCACTAGCATATACATTTTGTACATTAGTAGAATAAAGAGAAGATTGAGGAAAAGTATTAGATTGTGCCTTTGAAATATTACGTCTGATAGTATAAGTATCAGTTGTATCAAGATTTCCTTGACCTCTAATCAAAATAGTCTTAGAAGAGATAATATTTACTACAGTAGTAGTTTTTTCACTATCATCACTTAAAATAAGAGTTGCAGAATCACCTAATTGAAAATATTGATTAACATTCACGGTAACTTGATAAGTTTTATCAGAAGCATCAATTAATTCAACACTTTTTACTTTATAAATTGGTGAAATATTATAAAACCAATTTTTTGCCTTAAATCCAGTATCAGAAACTCCTAAAGTCTTGATTTTGGCAGTATCATTTTTAGAATAGTAAAAAGTTTTATTACTAGGTGTAAATTTACTTAAAACAGAATTAATTCTTACTTTTACTGTTTTAGTTTGATCAGAAAATGATTGTCCATAAGCAAAAGTATTAATTCCTATCGTAGCTGCATTATTAATCGTTCCTACTACTCCAGTATCTCCTACACCAACACCAAAAAACTGAGTTAAAGACTTGGACGTATATGAAACAACCCCTACAGTCTCATCACTATAATTAACATATAAATCTCCACCGGTATCGGCAAATCCAACAGTAGAATCAACAGTTAAGACAGTAGATCCTGTTGCAACCTGTCCAATTACTCTAGTTGAAGGTTGTACATTAAATGCACCATAAACTGAACCATCAACTCTAATATCTCTGTTATATCCAGCGTCTATACTAAGCTTATAATAGGTCTGTGCATATCCAACCTCAATAGGTTCCACAGATGTAATAGGAGCATATGCTTTATTAAGACTATCAGCATAAGCTGCTTGAAATAAAGTAGATTCTTGAAGATCTTCAGGATTTCCTTCAATTGGTTCTACTACTAAATCGTTAGTTATTCTGTAATTAGCATTTGAAGGAGTTACCAGGAATTCTCTAGGTCTAACAACACTTACATCTTCAGCGTAAAGTGCTTTAAAGAGAATTTCAAAAGATCTATCAGTACCTTTACTTAAATAAAAGTCTTTTGCTTGTTTAATAAAGATATTCTGATTTAAATCATCATGTAAAGTCCTATCTTCTAATCCAGGAGTTAACTGATGCTTAGTTTTAAGTAAAAACTGTTGTAAAAATAATACACTCAGGTTTTTGATTGTAGAACCTGAATCATGACTACCTTGACTGGAAGTATTAAAGACTAAAGAATCAGTTGTTGCATCTTTATCATAAGAAGTAACACCACTAAACCCTCTGACGCATCCAGTAAAGGATGTATCTGTCTTTTCGGTATAAGTAATGATCTCATCACCAATTTGCAACAATCCCCATGTATCAGGAAACCCTTGTGTTCCTGTAGGAGATTTAATAAGATCAACATTTATAGTTTGAGCACCTAATTCAAGATCATCATCTAAAATAACCGAATTCGTAAGGTTTGTAAGTTCACCAACCTTTGTATACTTGTCAATGTTCTCAATTAAATCAATAGGACCACCTTGATACTCTTGTCCCAAATAATATGCTTTAAAAAATTCCGCAACTAATGGAAAATCATCCCTAATGTACGCGGGAAGTTGATTTTGAACTATGTTACTAAACTTAACTCTCGTTTGTGGCATTTTATGGTCTTACTAGTGTCCCGTTTTGATAACTTGAAGTTACAGTATAATTTGAAGCGGCTGGATCCAATCCAGATGCAATTTCATCAACAATTGTTTCAAAATTACTATTACTAATATCTAGTTGCAAATATAAGTCCTGTAATCCAATAACATCATTAGATTGTGGACAAGCAGAGACTTCAATAATAGTTTGACCATCCTTTAACTTACCAGAAAGTATGTTAACGGGATTTAAGGTTACAATTCCACTCTTATAGTTAATAGTTCCTACATTTCTTCTAACAATCGTTGGAGTGGTAGAATTTACAGAAGGAACAGTGAAGAAAAATAGAGATCCTGTTTCTCTATTGGAATTTGGAATATCTGACAAATAAAGAGTATCGGTAATACCACTTATTCTAAATCCAGAGGATTTAATGTTATAACCACTCATACTCTTAATATGGAATTCATTACCAAATCCAATTTGATACTCCGCAAAGGTATTAAGTACAGTTCTTACTTCACGACGCATCTGAAGAGTTGTAATGTTGGATGTTACTGCATCTGCACTATCATCAATTACACTTAAGAACTTACTATACTTAAATCGAGCACCATATCTATTTAATTCAGTAGATTCTGCATAAGAATTAGCATTTTGCTGAACTAAAGTTCCAACATAAGTTCCAGAAGGTGCTAAATTGGAGTTATAATAGATTTTTGAGTCAACTTCGAGATAAAGATACTTCAAATCAAGAATTTCAGGGACAATTCCCGCAACAGCATACTTTTTCAACTTCAATTTAATGTTTTCTTTTACCAAATTAGGTAAAAAATCACCAGTTCGAGGTTTTATACTAATAAAAACTTTTCCATACTGTGGAGGAACCAATTCTTCACCACCAAAAACAGAAATTGACTCTGTTTCAGGGTAAATTTTTGCAGGAACTAGTGTTTCATAGTCACCTGCACTCACTGCACGGTTTTGAGATGCATAAACCTTCGGTGCAAACTTTTTAACAGACTCTACAGACTCAATTCCTTCCCCACCAGAGGACCCTGAGGTAACTGAAATCAAAGAAACACCGGATGTTACAGAATATGACTGAGAATTTCTAATATAAGACAGATTTCCACCAAAGACGAACGAATTTATGCCATTTGCAGCATCTCCACTGGAAGTAATATATTCAACAGTGATAAAATTACCTTCTTCAAGAGCATTTCCAAAAATTCCATCGCCAAAAAACAGTTCATAACGCTCATCTTCGATTTCTTGAAGAAAATAAACCTTAGAAGTGCCGTCAATATCAAAAAGATTGTTTTGAGTACTATATTTTACACCAGTTGTAGCAGTTGAATTGCCTTTTACGTCAACTGTAATCAAATCTGTATCAATTCCACTGTTTGGAAGAGTAAATTTTTGATTTGCAGTCCTAGAAGTGAAAGTAAAATTGGTTGTTAGTAATGTTCCTTCATAAACTGTAATATCTGCAAACAATGCAGTAGCAGTTCCCTCAGAATCAATGGTTACAGGAACCGTAATATCCTCTAATATGCAAAAAACATAAGAATTATTACCAAAAGTACCTGCTGTAGCAGCAACAGGACCCTTATTAAGAGTTAAAGTTGCAGGAGTAGGAGTTGCACTCGTTACATCTACTTCAAATGAGATAGTTGCATTCGCCGATTTACGAGAACGAGGAAGATAACCAATATTTCGTGCTAAAGAAACGACATTTTCTCTTAAAGTAGCACTATCAATAAACACTTCATTTGATACCATGTTGGCATTGTATGAAGTAATGTAAGTATTGTATGCCAGAACGTCTAAAATCGAAGATAAATTCGATCCTTCAAAGTCATAATCGGTAAATGTAGAATTTGCCTTAAGATAATCCTTTAATGATATCTTAACGTCATCGAAATCTAGGTTTGAAAAATTGACTAATGGCATTTTATCTTGTTGGTTGCAATGCGAATTCTAATTCTTGTGGAGGAACATCTGCTCCTACTATTTCATAAGTGATAACAGCATCAAAACTATTATTCTCATAGTCAGGAGTAATGTTTACATCTATTAATGATATTCTAGGTTCATAATTTACAAGAGAATCAACTATTTCATCTTTAAGTTCAGATGCAACTATGTCGTCCACGTTCTCAAAAAGCAGTTTAGTGACTCTAGATCCAAAATCTTCATTAAAGAATTTTTCACCAGGTTCCGTAAAGATAATATTTTTTACGGAACGAGCAATTGCGTTCTCATTTTTAATTCCAATAAGGTCATTATTCAGAGGATTACTCTGAAAAGTCATACTAAGATCCTTAAAACCCTGACTAACCCGTTCTAAAGGCATGAAATATTGTAATATTTAGAATTATAACTTATTTATTAAGGATTTCTTACTAAAATTCTGCAGTAGGAATGGTATCAGTGTCATAATCGAGTCCTTCCCAAAATTCGTCATCATTTTTTTTCTCATAAAGGTCATTTTGGACCTTAGAATCACGTTTTTTAGGCGTTTGGACATCATTAGCAATTTCTCTAAGCATTTTTTGATGTTGTTGATTCGCTAAGTTGTCTAAGAAATCGTTAGATTCGATCATTGTAACTACCTTCCTATAAAAAAAGGACTCTTTCGAGTCCCTTGTATTTATTTACCTTGCCCTCGGCTCCTTTTAGGTGCTTTGTTACGAGAAGAAGCGGCATATTTGGTATGTTTACCATTTCCTTGACGAGTTTTTTTCGGTTTTGCTTCTACAAAGGTACCCGAACTCCAATTTACTGTTTTAGCCATACTTTAACATCCCTCCGAATCATGTGTATCTTCTTCTAACACGTCTTCCGTTACCCGATATTGAACCGAGTCACGCTGCGTTAGTTCTTTTAATATCTCATCAGACAAATACCAGAGATCTTCTGATGTTTTTTGAGTCATATGATGTTCGACCCATTCCTTGAGAGCATCCATGGTTATAGAATACGAGTTTTTTCGTGACCTACCCTGATCCGAGGATCGCACCAGATATCCCATCCTTCCTCAATCGCATCAAGACAGAACGAAACGTCTTCTCCACACATATCCTGAACAGCACCAGATTCAAATTGTTGCATCTTAGGAGCAAACCATGGATACTCTAGTTTTTCAAAAACACCGTTCTTAATCAGAACCCATCCAAATCCAGTATAATCTACTGTGAAAGGCTTCTTACGTTTCATAATACTTTCTACAGTTTCATGATTCATAACTCCGCCATTCTTACGGAAATCCTCTTCCTCTAACCAGTGTGCGACAGATGTGGTCTTTCCATCTTCTGTTGCATACCATCCAGCAGTAATTGAACGCTCCTTAAGTAATTCTTCATCCCACTTAACAATATTACCTGCTTCATCTAACTCTGCGGATTCTGCAGGAACAGAAAGATCACATAATTGCCAGAATTTGGTTGTATCAAAGACAATATCCGAGTCAATCCATAACTGATAATCATACTTAAGTTTTCCATCCCAAGGTATCTGATTTGGTCCTCTTAATACATTTGCACCTAAGCACTTACATCGTGCAAAGTTTACCATGGAAGAATAGTCCTGTGAAATTTGGATGGACATATT
>TARA_R100001594_G_scaffold80188_3_pt1 | contig 19519 bp, 17 predicted proteins | sample TARA_R100001594 | Tara Oceans TARA_R100001594 (sample SAMEA2622752) | marine metagenome | biome: marine biome (ENVO:00000447); feature: marine epipelagic mixed layer (ENVO:xxxxxxxxx); material: "saline water (ENVO:00002010), including plankton (ENVO:xxxxxxxx)" | depth 150 m | reverse complement strand
GCTAATACTTATTATACACTAATCCTGGACAAGTCCAGTATATTTTCTATCTTTTCTTGCAGCACCGACTTTACCACTAGACATAGATGCTTGCTCACTAGCTAACAAACCTAATTGTTTAGTTGCATCTATATCTCCAGTTGCAGCTGCTTCTGCAGTTTCTATATCAAAACCTGAACCTGTTTGAACTCCCATAGTTTGATATGTTCCAGCTGATTCATATAGTTGTCTGGCATCTGCTTGTGATAAACCTGATTTTCTAAGTCTTTCAAATTTACTAAATGCCCCTGAGAAACCAGCCCTTTTTGCCTCTGCAGCTACTGAAATAGTTTGTAGGTCACCTTTTAATAACTTATCTTCTAAGTCTGGATTAATCAAAGCAGCAAATATAGTAGGTGCATCTGTTTCAATACCATATTGTGTTCTAAATAATTCTTCTACTTCTGGAATATTATTTTTTACAGCTTCATAAACTAGGTCTATTCTTTGTTGAAACTCACTAGCAGATACTTCACCCTTAATTAATTCATTAAATTTTCCTTCAAATTCCTCAGTATCAATAATCCCAATTTCTGCTAATGATTCTCTATATGTAGCTTTAGTTGCTAAAGACTCTAATTCAGTCATAATTAATGAACCATCATCTCTTTCAAGATGTTGAAATTCATTTTTCCAGGCTGGAGTTTTTCTTACAACACCCATAGCTATACCATCATCTCCATATTTAGCCCATGCTTTTGAATACTCTTCCAGAATATTTTCTGGAAACATATTATATAAGGCTTGACCTACTGCATAACCTTTTTCAGTATCTAGTTCTTCACTTTCTTTAGGAAGATTTAATTGACCACCCTGACCAGCATAAGGGAGTGCTACACCTGGTTGTCCATCTGCTCCATAACCAGGATTAATTAAATCACCTATATCTAAATCTTCATCGTCTGTTTCTGGTCTTGCTTTAACCTGTCCAGGTTGTAATTTGTATGGAAAATTATCACCTTCACCTGGTTGTCCCCATAAATTATATCCCATATTATCCTTGCTCCGTAAATCCTTGAGACCTTATTACACCTGTCCCAAAAGAAGAAGTCATTGCACGATTTAAGTCAGCAAGAACTGCTGCGTAACCTCTATCAATACCTGCATTTCTTAACATCTCAGCCTCACCTGATGGATTATTTTCTTGTATCATCTTTAATATTATAGGGTCATCTGACTTAATATTATTCATATCTATACCCCAAACTTGTGAAGCAGATGACTTCTTTCCTGCAAGTATATTTGAAAAAGAAAGTTTTCTATCGTATTGAGGATACAAAGCAAATCTATCATCCTTCATTTCTTCTATTAATTCATTCTTAAAATTAGGATTCTTTCTTATTTTACCTGCATATTCAGATATTTTCTCTTCATACTTTTTATGTAAAGAAGTAGGCAACCATGTATCTATTAATTCTTGAACTTCATGTTCATATAATGTTGTTTTAGCAAATCCTTCCCCACCTATAACGCCTGCAAATCCAGGGTCTTTCTCTCCATAAGCATACGGGTCAACAGCTTTAATTACTTGATTCTTAGCTTTAGATGCACTCCATCTTCCCCAAGCCCACTCTTCTGCTGCATAAGTTAATGCTTCATCAGATAAACTTCCTCCTTTTCCTTCTACAGTTCTTTGTAATTCAAGTTTATAATCTTCAACTTTTTGATAGAAAGTATCTGGATTTTTATCAAACTCATCCCATGCATCAAGCTCTAAAGGGTCCAAACCAATACTTTTTATAAATTCATTATAAGTTTGTCCAGTTTCACTAATACCTAATGCTTTAAGTGCATCTTCAGGGTTAGCATATAAATCTCCATATTCAATATATGCTCTACCAATAGCATCTAAATATGCATCATTTCCCCATTTAGGATTCTCAGTCATCTTTTTCTCTAATAATCCTAAGAATTGAGTTATTGCATCTATACCTTGGCCTTTAACATAATCTTCATCTCCTTCATCTCCTCTTCCCATAATGTCAGAAGCTATATTTGTTATAGATGTATCAACATATAGAAATGCTCTTTCGTCTCCTCCTAATGTTGCACCTTCAAATTCTTCTTCGGTCTCAAAAATTTCTAGTTGACCTGAATTAGCTAATTCTAATATATACTCTCTTTGTGCCATATCTTCTGCAGCTCCTGAGTCAATATCTCTACCAGAGTAATCTCTTGGGTCATAATCAGTTATTTCACTTAATCCAAGACCTTCTGGTGTATCAAATAAATAAGATATATCACCAACATCTACTCGTAAATAATATTTACCTGTTTCTTCAACCCAGACTAAAGTTGTTCCTTCAGGACCATAAGTTACTTTAGGTTCCATTATTGATTTACTCCTGAAATATTCATAGGATTCTCTTTAAGAGTTTTATTTATAGCTTTAAATATATCTATACCTCCCATATATTGTCTACCTGTCTTTTCAGTAAAAGCTCTTTCTCCTTTAGAGAATAAACTAAAATCACTATAAGTTTCAGCTTGTTCATAGAATTTAGTCATTAATTCTTCATCTACTTCTTGGTATATTGTTTCAGCATCTTCTTCAGAAATAAAACCACCGCCTTCTTTTAACATAGTTTCTTTTCTTTTAGAAGCTGCACCTGCTCCTTTAACTCCAAAATTTATAACATTAGCTGCAAGAACTGCACCTTCCCAAATTAGGGCTCCATAAATCAATCGACTTAATATTGGCATTCCTAATTTATTAGCTAATCCTAGTGCTGCTACCTCTGCTGCTTCTCCAATTGGGTCTAATACTTTTGCTCCAAAATTTATCAAAGAACCTTTTGGTAGACCAGCTTTATTTTCTACTTCATTTATTGCAGAGCTTTTAATATCTTCAGCATTCGTGCCAAACTCTTCATCAAAATCATGTTCCGTATATGGACTTGTTTGGTCCTTTGCTGTGACTCCACTTTCTTCTGCAGCTCCCTCGATATCCATTAATCTTTGTCTATCGTCACGATTATCTAACCATTCATCAGCTCCAACTGCTTCAGCATCTGTTATATGAAGAGGACTTTCAGGGTTTCTAGGGTCATCTAATGGATTATGAAATTCAAAATCTTCTGGAATGATATACTTATCGTCTGGAAAATCCTTATACCTACTCTGATAAATATGTTCTAATTCCCATTGTTGAGGTTCTCTAGCAGCCATATCTGCCATCATATCGTCATATGCTCGCTCAGCTTTATCCCAATTAATTTGTTCAGCTATTTTATCAAAGTCAGCCTCTGTCAAATCTCCTCCTCTTAAACGCTCAAGTAAATCATCTTGCATTGCTTTATTATCTTCTGTATGACTTTTTATATATTCCTCTAATTGTTCAGGTGTAGGTTCTTTAGGGTCTACAGGTAAGTCATCAAGTTCTCCATTTACTGGAGGTCTGCCACCAGGACCATGTCTATATGTAGTTCCTCTACCAGGACCTTTAGGAGTTTCTCCAATAGAGTCAATAGCTATCTGTCTCCATTCTTGGTCTACAACTTCTTCTACATCAGAAGTAGTTTTAGGATTTCTTTTATGTTCAGATAATTCACCTACGTTTTCAGCTCCTATATCATCTATCTCAGCTTGAAAATTGTTTTTCTGTTTTTTCCAATTATTAATACGTTCTTCATATTGCTTTTTAACTGAAGGGCTTTTAGCATCTTTAATCTTTTTTTCAGCATCTTTAATATTATCTTCAACTTTTTTTATATCATCAAGAAGCTCTTCTTTCTTCGCTATTTCCTCAGGAGTCCAATCTTTTTCCTCTCTTTTATCAAATGATTGCGATGGTTGTAAATTAATAGCCATTATGTCCCTAACATCATTTTAAGTACAGCTGTTTGCTGTTTCTTCTTAAGAGCACCCATTTCATGTGCCTTCATCTCTTTACCATATGTTTGTTCAAATTTTTCTCTACTTCTAAGATACGGGTCTTCTAATGATAGTTCATCAGATATATCTGTCATATCTTCAAAAGATTTAAGAGGAGCCTGTGGGAAATTACCTAGATAATCTTTAGCCCAACTTTCAGCTTGAACTGCTTCTTGTAAAGCTAGTAAGTTACTAGCTGTCTCCTTAAATGTAGTTGAAAGAGATACAGCTATTTCATTAGCCCAATCATTTATTTCTTCTTGAGTTCCTTTTCTACCTAGCTTTTGAAAAAACCAATCATCTACTAATTCTTTTCTTTGAATAGGACTTGCTACTCTGTAGGTCTTTTTAAGTTCATTAATTATTTCTGACTCTAAAACATTTCTTTGTTGTAAAAGCTCAGTTTCTCTTAACTTGGAAAACTCCTGGACAGCATAATTAAATAATTTAAGATTTTCTTGCTTACTTCTCCAATTAGCTTCCACTTCTGATGATAATCCATCGCCTGCTATTATAGATTGATTTATAGAATCGTAATCATAGAATTGACTTTCTGTAAAAAAAACAGGGTCAGAACTCATGATTGAGTTCCATTCATCAGTATTTTTTCCTATATATCTATTCTGGTCCATCCAATTCATTATCATGACAACAGCTCCCTCTAATTGAGAACTATATTGTCCCTCTGAACCAAGAAAGAATGCTGGGTCAACAACTTTATTTTCTATCAAATAATTTTGAAAATCAATGATATCTTGTTCACCAGATAAGGAATTAATTAGATAGTGATAGTCTTCACTAAAATGACCAGCAAAAGGTTTCATCTTATATCCACCTTTTCCATCTGGAATTAGATTACCTGCTTCATCATAATCAGGAACCATCCTTCCAGCTTTTGCATCACGTGCTCTATCTTGTGCTGAAGAAACACCAACCATTTGTAATATTTCATTTATACCAAGGCTTGGATTATTTAATCCAATTGTTACAGCTTGTTCTAGTTGCTGTACTTCTATACCAGTTGTACCAACAGTTGAAATACTAGTTAATAATTCTTGAGCAGCCTCATAATTATAGTTTTCAGGGTCAAAATATTTTTTTAAAGCATCAACATTTGCTTTAGTTAAATTATATTTATTTAATCCTGTATCAGGGTCTACTGGTGCATTGATTACTGTATAGAAATCTACTATAGTTTCTTCATCTATACCAAAAAGTCCAGCAAACTGAGCTACTAATTGATTAAATGCTTCTTGTTGTTTAGCCGCTTCTGAAGCTTGTTGGGTTGTACCCATTGGTCCATTACTCATTATTCATCTGCCATATCCATTAATAATTCTTTATCGTCTCTAAATAACTTTAGCATGACAGAAGTCCATACATGATAAAATTCTGGATAATCTCTTATTATCTCTTGTGCTAATTGATTCATCATCATTCTCATAAAAACAGCTTCTTCTTTAGTACTTGTCAACCACCAGTCTTTACTCTGAGTTGGGGATAATTGCATTGAAACTTCTTCAAATTGTACCCATTCGTTTAACATTCTCTCAAAACCCTTACCTGTATCCATAGACATTACAGTTTTATTCTTTAACCATTTTGTTCTCATTTCATAAAACATATCTTGTGATGATACGTTTTCAGGTAATCCCCAGTCTCCTTCTTGAAATCCAGGTAGATTAAGGATTAACTCATCTCTCATAAATCTTTTTGCTACTACCATTTGTCTTGAATTTAGATTTAAGTTTTCTAATTGGTTTATCCAATTCTGGTATCTAAAGTAACCGATAGTATCATTCACATGTCTTCTAAATTCATCTGGTGTTAATTGTGTTTTTTCAGGTTGTAAGTCCCAACTTGCTCTTAATTCAGCTGGATTCTCTGGTAGAACTAACCAAGAAGTTAGTTTTAATTCACTAATAAGCTCTTTATTTTCTTCTTTCCACTTAAGAACTCTGTATGAATAATTTTCTCTTCCAGCTTTACTTACTTTAGCTGGAGCAGTTAACCATCCATGTTCTAAGCCATACATATTAATAAAATCTTCTGCTGCATCTGTGTCTCTATTTTCATTCTCAATGAGTATCTTTCTATATTCATCTGCTAATACTGATGCTGCCCAATAGTTTCCAGGAACATCCTTAACATAGTAGGTCGGTGTAAATCCTGTAGGTAACATAAATTGAGCTAGAGATTGAAAGAAGAATAACTGTTTAGCTTTTCTTTTTGAATATAGAAGAAATGCTTCATCTACTTTTGCATTAATATCAGGGTCATCTTTTCTCCAGTTACGGTCTATCTCATCTAGATATATATCCAATTCACCTGCTTCATATAGTTTTCTATTTTGTCCTGTAATCATTCCATATCTATATACCTGTATAGTTGAAGCAGCTCTCATCTGTTCAAATTCATAATTGTAATAATCAGATTCTTCTGAATCAGGCCCTATTGCTGCAAGTATTTTCTTAAACCAAGGTGGTACTGGAATAACTCCACCAAATATTGATTTAAGACCTTCTTCTCCTTCTGGTGGTAGGAAACCACCAAATAGAGTTTCTTTTATTTCTGGTCTCCATCCTTCTGTTGGTACTAACAAATCTAAAGCAAATCCAACCATTGGGTTAGGACCAGGGACAAAACCTTGACCTAATAGGTTAACACCTGATAGATATGCTTTTGAAGCAACCATTGTCTCTGTCCATTGTTCAGGTTGATTAGGGTCTAGATTCTCTATGGCTTTTTCATTTACTCCTTGTCCTCCATAAACAAGTGATGATAAGAAACCACTAAATGGCCAGACAAACATCTTCTCATTTGGATTTTGTGGATTAGGAGCAATCCAACCTTCTCCTCTTTCTGTGCTTCCATCAGTCATCCAATTTTCCCCAGCTCTAATACCAACATGTGCTTGTCTTAACATATAAGGTTTCTCTGCAATAAGCTTGCCCCATGTAGTTGCAACCTCGAACCATATCTCAGGAAATGGAAATATATTTCTTGTTATATCAGAAATTAAATGTTTTTTAGATGTATCGTAAAGTAAGTTTTTTGTTCCAGCTAATCCAAAAGCTTTTGATGAATTATTAGCTAGCGTAAAGTCCATAGCTCCTTTATTTACTGCTACAGTATCACTTAAGTACTCTAATTCATCAATAATTTTTGAGGGAACATTAAGTTCTGTTGCTTCATCAATAAATCTTGTTCTTGCAGGTTTTTGAATATCTGCCCAGTTACTTATTAAGTATTGATATCTATATTGCTTAAATGCAACAGAACGGTTTAGATAACCAATTGGTTTAGTCATTAAATAATTAAATGCATAATTGACAGCAGCATCATATTTCTTTCCTAAAGCTTTTGCATCTTCTATTTCGGTTGCAAATTTCAAATCTCCCATATCTAAATCTCTTCCAGTCTTAGATACATATTCACTTAACATTTCATCTAGATTTCTTTTATTACCCCAAGTACTAGGACGACCTCTTGTAAGGTCTCCTTTTGTTACATCTTCAGGGATAAAAGTTTTTAACTTACCTGTATTTACATCTCTTAAATCTCCATCTGAAATGAACCTTCTTAAATCTACATCTCCTAGTCCATCTGAATTTGTTATATTATATCTATACCTTCCTTCAATTTTAGGATTTTTGAAATACTCTGTCTTAGATAAACTACCACCAGTTTTAATTCTTATTCTTGCTTCTATTGATTGGAGATACTGGTCAAGGAAATCTTTATCGTACATAACTGGATGCCACTTCTTACCTCCCCAATTAGCTATATCTTCAAGTATTTTTTTACCTTGTGGGGAAGAAACAAATGTATTCAACTCTTTACTACCATATCCCCATCTTGCTACTGCTCTGGAAAGAGGGTCATTTCTAAGTTGTAATAATTCAAATCTAAGAGCTTCTACATAATTATCATGACCTTTTCTTACTCTTCTAAAGTTTAATGCTCTTGCAGCTTTGCCATCTCTTCCTTGTAATCCAGCTATTGAGAAGGTTTTTTGAACTGCTTCAAAATGTTCATAGCTTTGCATTAACTTAACTGAATCTAGTTCAGCTTTACTTAATAACTTAAGTTCTCCATCCACTATTTTACCTGCATCAATAGCTTTTTTTCTAGCTACTTTCCCTGATTGAACCCATTGTATATAATGTATTGGATGAGTAAACATACTATCAAGAGCACCAGCTGCAAATCTAGCTTGTTCTTCTAAGAAAACTCTTGATAGGAAAGCAATTCTTAACAATACTATTGGTTTAAAAACTCTTCTTGTATAGTAATCGCCTAGAATTGTTAATGCATCAGAAGATAATTTCTGAGTATGTAATAATCCTGTAAACTCTGGTGTAACTAAACTATCTTGCTTCCACCATAATCTATGATAGTTACCCCAACTTCCGAAAGCTTTGAATGGAGATGCAAATGTTTTTGCTGCATTTACAAACATGCCTTTTTGAGATGCACTATTTGTATAAAGGGGTCCCAATGCTCTTCTAATTAATCTATAATCTACAAATCCTTGAACATTCTCAGCGAACTCAGAAAGGAGATGTCCTGTCCCTGAATCAAATATCCAATCTTCTTTTCTCCCTGGTATAACAGAACGTTCAACCCCTGAAAAATGATTTCCTGGATGTGCCATAGCTTCTGCTGACTCATCACTACCACGAATAAAGTATGCTGTTAAATCTTTTAATTCATCTTGTTTTCCAAATTGTTTAGCGACTTCCTCTGCTAATCTATCTCCAGCCTCTTTTCCTTTAATTCTTTTAACCATAGCAATATCCATCTCTGCTTGTTTTATCATAAATTCAGAAACTTTATATTTTTTTCTAAAATCAAGGTTTCTAAATTGGTGTACTCTTTTACCAATCGCATTAGCTGAATATCCAGCTACTGTCATATGAGATACTAATTGCTCCATAGCAGTATTTTTATTTAACCCTTTAATTCCGTAATCAGGTACTGGTGATAATAAAGACCTCATATATGGATTTGTATTACTATAAAGATTAGAAGAAAATCCAAGATATTGTTCAAAAGGAATTGAAGGCTCAACATCAAATATATTTAATTTTGCAAGCTCCTCTTTAACAACATCGTAATTAATCTTTCTTTTTACTGCTTCATCTGCATTATCTATAACTGTTACTCCAGGATTATCAGGAAGATATAATTTAAAATACTTCTTATCTATAGCTTCTATAGACTTAACTGGATGCATTAAACTACCTAAAGCCTTAGGACCAAGTCTAAGTGATGCTAATCCAAGTCCAATAGTTCTTCCTGTTACATGTTGACCTATTCTGAGTCCTCTTCCTAAATGTCCTCCGAGACTTTTGTAAGCTGCTTTTTCATTTCCTACAGCCATTAATACTCTACTAGTTGCTCTCTGTAAAGAATTAGGATTAGGAACATCTGCTAAACTTCTTCCTTTCTTAAACATTTCTCTTGAAAGTTTGTTTCTGAAAAATGCTGCTCCTTTAGGTAACATTTTCCCTTGAAAAGTGACTTTTGTACCTCCTGATACAGTTACTCCTGTATCTATTAATTTTCCATGTATATCTTTTAGTTTATTTATATTACCCTCTACAGCATACCTTTCTATTTTTGTCAGTACATCATCATGTAGGTTTCTTAATTGAGGATTACTCTTAATAAAACTTGTAAGTTCTGCTCTATTAAATTTCTTAGCTGCATCTACAAGGCTTTGATAGAACTCCATCTGAAAAGGAGTAGAGATTATATCATCTTTAGTTTCTCTAAATAACATAGGAACTTTTCCAAAAAAGCTATATTCTCTTCTTTCTTTAGTTGAAGTTCTATAATTTCTATGTTTAGTTCTAAGTTGTTTCCATAGTCCAGTATTAGGGTCCATAAACTCTTCGGTTATATCTCCAGGTAATCCTCCATCTACTGCATCACCAACTTCGTCGAGTACGTCATCAGCTAAACCTTCTGGATTATTTCCGATAATCTTACGTCCTCTAGAAAAATCTATAGACTTATCTACTGCATTTAATGCAGGATTTATTCTTCTTAAGTTTTTAAATAGATTTGCAGCACCTTTAGCTCCTTTAGAACCGATAACTTCTCCTGCTATTGAATGGTAAAAGTCTACAGTTCCAGATATATTTCTAAATGCTTTTGTACCTACTGGGGCAACAAAAGAGGCTTGATACCTCCCTGGAGAATATAATAATAAAGGTTCTTCTCCAGAATCATAAACTGCTTTCTGCCTATTTTGATTAAAACCTAATGTGAATTTAAATCTATGTCCTCCAAATTTATGATGTCTACCTGCAAAGAAATGTATTCTTGATGGATTATCAAGACTTGTGTAATGTATTTCTCCATCTACGTCAGGAGCTTTTAATGGTCTCCCAACATATTTGTAAAATATTTTTCTAGCTTCCTCTGGTGTATAACCATATGATGTAACTAAATCTTGATATCTTGGGTCTTTTTCAGGTGCAAGAGTAACCATACGCATCCAATGGTCTCTATTGAAATTAATAGGTCTTCCTGCATACATTTCTTTCCACATAGCATTAAAAATTGTTTGACCACCTGCATCATGAGCTTCTTGAAACATATCAACATATTTTCTCAACTGTCCACCTACACTCTTAAACTCTCCTATATTATCAACCTGGGTATATCTAACATCTATAGATAGTTCATTTTGTGCTTGTTTAGGAGTTGCTCCAAACATTCGTTTAAAATCGTATAGTATTAAATCTCTTACATATGCTTGAGACCTTCCCATCTTAAATCCTGGTAAAGGAGCTAATGCTGACCATTTACCTTGACCCCCAAAATTTTGCATTAATGCATCCCAAGCTTGTGAAGCCCATACTCCATATTGAATATCTCCAAACTTTACATTTTCTAAATTTTGTCTTCCATGTCTAGATTTATAAACACCATCTTTTCCTGGACGAGCTAATCCTCCAGTCCAAAATTCTATTGGAGCAATAGCCATATTCATTTCCCATTCATCACCCCAAGCATTGTGTTTTTCAGATAATTCTTTCCATAATGCTGCTTCTTCTGAAACTCTTGATAAAGAGTTTTCCTCATTTAAATCTTGAACTGCTTTTGACTGTGTTGGATTATCTACATACATTCCTATATTAGTAGCTAATGTTTTTCCGAATCCTGGAAAAGCAGTAGTTGTCTCAATAATATTAAGACCTTTTTGTTCTCCTAAAGGTGTATTAAAGAAATCTTGATAAGATTTGAATTTTGCAGAAACTTTATCTATTGCTGCCAACATATCCCTTTCATGGAAAGGGTCATCAAATAATATAGGCATTAAATGCTCCTGGTATTAATTAACTCTGCAATAACTGGATGTGGATTAACTGAATATAAAGCAGATAATAATATATCTACATCATCATATAAATCTACTGGTGGTGGTGATTGGCCTGGTCCTACAGGTACTCCATCTGTAATAGGTTGAGCAACATTCTCTGTTGGGGCGAATAAATTAGGTGTTCCTCCAGCTGTAGATAAAGGTAATGGAGCATTAGCTCCACCACTATCTCCTAATGGAGCAGCTTGTTGCTGTTCTTCAAAAGCTTTGCTTTCACCATATTTTGCATCTGGTAATCGCATGACTGGTTGGTTTCCGTCAGTTCTTTGACTTAACGCACCTGGTCCACTAACTGCATTCTTTCTAGTTGGAGTAGGTTTTCTATAACCGCCTCTACCACGTTTCTTTGCCATTTAAGTCCTCGTTTATTAAAATAATGATACCTGGAACTGGTTGGAACATACTAAATGCATAATTATGGAATGGACTTACACTTGGGTCAAGTGTGTCGTATACTCCATATTCATTATCTATAATATCCCAAAAGTCTTTATCTTCTTCCATTAGACACCTCCAAATGCTTGTGCCATAGAAGGCGGGCCTTGTTCTGCAACCATTTGTTGTTGCTGTTGTGCAATCATTGCTTCTTCTTCAGGAGACATCTGAGGCTCCTGTGGAGTATAGAACATTCTTAAAATCTCTGTCATCTCTGCTGGGTATTCATATATTGCTATAACAGCCATAGTTGCTGATGGGTCTCCTTGAGCACTTCTAGCAAGTACCGATTCAAATAAAACATTCTCAGCTTTATTCTTTCTAATACGTTCTTGTACCTTAGCTATATTCTCAAGACCATCAATATTATCTTGTAGAGTTTCTACATCTATAACTCCAGCTTGAAGTAACTGTAATCCTGTAACAATCTTCTGTGGTTCATCGAAACCAGCCATTACTCCATAAATACGTCTTGTTCTATAGTCTCCTCCGATATCATTTATTGGACTATAGTTCTCTGCGAAAGCAGTTCCTCCATAGAAACCCTGTATAGGTTTTTTACTTAATTCAGGTATCTGTATAGCAAGTAATGTATCTAGTTCTAATCTCTTTTCATCCATCTTCTGTAAACCATGTCTAATGATTTCTCTATATTCATTAATCATTAATGACATTGTGCTATTCAATTCATTAAGTCCTGCCCCTGTAACAAAGGAGTTTGGAGATTGAGAGTCATCAGTTACTGGATAACCACCAACCATTCTAAGTTGTCTCTCTAATCTATCTACTTGTTGAAAGAGCTGGTAAGGAATATTGTTTTGTGGCTTACTTACTTGAGTACCAGGAGCAAGATAGTTAATTGCAAATCTACCTTTTCTATACTGACCTGATTCAAGTTCACCAGATATGTTAGTCTCAGTAAATACTGAGTCTTCCATAGCTATAGCTGACATAATATTAATCTTCGCCATCATAGCCATTAAACCAATCACATGGTCATACTGTCCTTTGAGTTCATCAAAGGAAACTCTCTTCATAAAAACAAATGGTGGAGTACTTAAGAAGTTAGGTATAAAATCAAGAATCATATTCTTTTCAGGGAATACAATATAAGTTCCACCTAAGTCATAGTATTCAATTATTCTTACACCCTGACCTGTATTATCTTCCCAGTTATTTTGTTTTTCATTCTCATAAGTCTGCCCAAGACCACCTGCACCAAAAGCTGCTTCTTGTTGATTATCATCTTCATCTACCTTCAAAATCTCTTTAGCGAACTCTGGATAGATTTGAGCAAGTTTATATCTAGGTACTCTTCTAAGTACAGCTAGTTCCCTTGGTTCTTGGTCTGGTCCAAAGTTTCCAGGAAATGTATCATAAGGGTCTCTTAGTTCTGCTGTAGGATATATATAACCATTTTTGTCAGTATTAGTTGTTATAATCCAAGCAGCATATCCATAACCAGGTAACCATCTAGCAACCTGTGCTAATTGTAAATTAAGATTTTGTTTCTCATCATAACTAGTAACAATACGTTCTAATCTCTCTGCTCTTACCTTTGCTCTATCAGAAGTATTATGATTTAATATATCTACTTTTACTTGAGGTACTCCTGATATCTTTTGAGCTAATCTATCTATACCAGACTGAAGCATATTAGGTGCTGGTAAAAGGTCTGCATCTGTAGTCTCCATCTTGTTTCCAAGTAAAGCCTTCATACCATCAGCACCACCATTGAGTATTGCTTTTATCCTAGCTTTCTGTACTTGCCTATGTTTAGTAGGCTTGCCTGTTACAAGTTGAGTTGCATTGTCAACTATCTCTTTATAGTTCTTTATATCTAGGTTCTCTATCCCCACGGTGCCTCATTTGTCATATCGTAATCATACTCCTGGAAGCTAGCGTCATAGTCTAGACCCATGTTCGCAGCTTGCTCTTTATTCATTCTTCTAAAAACTTTCATTGGAAACCATCCTGCCATAACTATATCAGTTTTTTCCTTATTTCGCTGAGAAACAGGCTTTCCATCAAAATACAATAATTGTGTTCTATAAGCATTAACTTTAGCAAGACTTTCAGAATTTCCTGTAGGTAAATAGATTTTATTATTTTCAAAGAGATTAGCCATAGAACCTACACCATACATAGGGTCGTGTTTATTTTTTCCAGTAACATGCCCCTGCATAGTTATTCCACTTCTTAAAACAAATTCTTTTATCTTATCATCTTGTCGTATAGCAGATTGAAATCCATTCTCTTCAATAACCCAATGTTGTAAATCATATTTATGATACCAGTCAGACATAATCTGTAGTGCATGCTTCACTCCCCCACCCTGCCTATTCTCTAGGTCTATAAGGAATAACTCACCTCTATAGGCATTTATTCCCCATAGTACTGCAGCTTGATATCCAGAACTAGCTGGGTCAAGTCCTGCAACTAAATGTAAGCTGCCTGGTATCTGCCCAATTACTAGGTCTGGTCTCATACACTTATCAATCATGTCAATAGAAAAGATTTGTGTGCCTTCTACAAAGGCTTGGTTGTAATAAACCATTTCGTATATCTGCCTACCACCTGTTGTCTCTGCTGCCTGTTGCCTAGACATTAACCATCTCATAGTTCTCTTAGAAGGCCAGAGTAAACAATCTTGATGTTCATCAACTAAGTGGTCAGGGATAGTACATTCTACTTTATGTGCTGTCTCAACAATAGATTCGAAACTATCGTTTGCTAATAAGTGATGATATAAATCATCTGAGTGTTGTCTTGAACCTATAACTACTACTGCCGTATGTTCCTCTTTACGGCTCGATAGAGTAGTCGTCCACCATTGCCTAGTGTTCTCCCTAGCACCAGGTTGCATAGTCGTTTGATGGTCTTCAATGTCGTCTGCAATAATAAGGTCACAATCTCTCGATAAGATTTTGCCACCTTTCCCAACAGCCACCATTGTAGGAGACTTAATCCCTGGGACGGTTCTTGTGCCAACAGTGAATTGATTCTGCGACCAGTTCTTACCAGACCTGTTATCGGGTTTAAAGTTCTTCCCTGGAGCACAAAAGTCTTCTTGTAGTCTTTCATTCTGTTCAAGATGGTCAAGTACTGAACTGACAGCATTCTTCGCAATGTCTTCATTCCCACCTACCCACATAATTCGGATGTTTGGATTTAACATTATCTGGTAGACAGCAAAGTGTATTAATAGTTCTGTCTTTCCATGTCTTGGGGGGCTTAATATTAATAATTCGTTTCCTTCATCTATTGCTTTAAGTATACTACTAATCCAGTTTTCGTGAAAATCTGCAGTTTCATACTTCTCCCCAGTCTCTGTCGCGAAATACTTAGAGCGAAAGCTAGAAAAATTTTCTAAATTTGATTTAGTATCATCAGATAACTCCCAGCCTTCGGCTGCAACTTCCGTTTGAATATCTATCTTGTATGCAGCGAGCATGCGAGAGACAGTTGCTGAACTGGTGTCCAACACTGCTGCTACCCCCGCAACGTTTATATCTCCGTTAGCTAGGGATTCTGCATATAAAGCTCTAAATTCGTCATAGTGTTTGCCTCTACGTACACTTGCGTAGTCGCCTTCTTCAGCTTTGAAGTCTTGATTGATAGGTTTCTCCTCAACCTTCTGGTTATGTCTCTTGGTTTGAGCCCAGGTTCTTTTATTACATTGTTCAGAACAGAACTTACGTTGCTTCCCTGTTAAGCGTTTCCTACAATTAGGAGCTGTACATATCAAATTTGGCATAAAGTCTAAACCTTCGTAGATTGTTGCGTAGATTTTATTATAGTGCTATTGTACTCTATATTACAAATATTAGGAGTCATTAAACAGTCACAGGTAAAGGGGCCATCGGGGGGCCAAAAGCTTAGAATCGGTAGTACGATACAGCAGTAACACAAACTAAGTACCCAAGAACTGTCCAAAATTCTTAATCAACCTTCTCTATATAGGTAGCCCGCTATGTCCAAGAAAGCCAATCCCTACTTACGTTATATAGAATTACCATCATATTTTTTTCTACATACGTTATATATACTTGACACTCAGATTGATATAGGTAAGTCAAAGAAACCAGCAGAGCTGGAACCAGACAAGCTGGTTACTTACCTAATCAAAGCCAAGCAGAGCTTGTCTAATATGGAATAGAAAGGAATGGTTAAAATATACCATGGTATAAATTAAAATAGACACCATATAGTTTAATTCTATTCCATATATCTGAGTATGTAACAATATACTAATACACTATTCATAGTGTCTTATCCTGAATAAGTTGATACTTATAAGTTGTACCAGTCTCATTAATTTCCTCAACTGTATGTTTGATACAGTCCTTTTAAGTAATTATATATTGTTGGATTTCATAATCCCCTCAGGGATTTAAGAATGAAATCCTAACAATATAAGAATAATTACATAAAAAGGAGGTGTATCTTGGCTGAAGCCAAAACATACACTTGTCGGAAATGTAATTCCACTAAAAAGCTAGGTACAAACTTTAAGTATCTAACTTCTTTCTTTAGCAAGAAGTTTCAGGACTTCGACACTATTGAAAAGTGGAGTTCCGACTTGTGTTCCCCTTGCGGGGAAAAACTAGTAGCATAAACTACTAGTTCAAGTCTATTGAATAAGTTCGGAGTTGGTGTAACTTGGCAACAGAATACACAGCTTACCTAGTCAGTATTGTTCCCCTTATTCAGGGGAACATACTGCTTTTTTTAATTTTAGTAAGATGTAATAAATAACAAACGAATAAACTGTATAACGACATAGTCACGCTATATAATTGGGGCTTTCCCTCTGGGGAAAGTTCCCCAATTATACTAAGGAGCGTGATTATGGATACTGTAGTCGACGATTGTGATTGTAAGGTATTGGATAAGAAATACCAAATACGATTTGCGACTGAACGAAACGGAGTTCAAGGATACATATGTGACTTTGACACATTTCATTCTTGGGACTTTTACGATAAATAATATTATTTAAAGAGGGATTTCCCTTAGGGGAAATTTCCCTCTTTAAGAAAGGTTATTATGAAATTAAAAGATGTACGAAAAGGTAAAAAATTAAGTTATATTTATTATATTTATATATATAAATATCTATGGAGAATAATAGATAAAATTTGATGTCGGCCTTTCCCTTTGGGAAGTTAGCCGACTTTAATGAAAGATAATATATAAAACAGTTCCTAGTAGAGTACACACTATAAAATCGGCACGAACAGAACAATATCCAATTATATAGTATATATTAGCTAGCACTTAGGCGGACACCATTAGTTAAACTAAGGTAATTAAAGTTCCAGTAAGTGCTTGCTAATATGTATAAGAAAGGAAAAAATGAAACAAAAACCATTTAATGAATATTATTTTGTTTTTATTAATGGACAATTTAAGAAATCCTATGCGAAAGACAACGCAGATAAAAATAAAATAATTAAAACTTATACTTATTTGTATCCTAAAGAAAAGGTTACAGTTAAATGAATAATATGGGGGATTTCCCCTTGGGAAATCTTCCCCCATATTAAAAAAGATAAAAAATTAAAAATGTCTAACGACAAGAAAGGAGCAATCCATTGCTTAAACAATACACAGGTACACTTCAAAATGTAAATGAAGTGATATTAACAGGTGCATTGACAACAGTCACTAAGGACGGAAGTCCTAGAACTGGTGTATCACCTAAAACAGGAAACAAATATATTAATGGAATAAAATTTGTTTTCGACGGTAGAGAAAATAAGCAAGCAAGTGAGACTTGTGTTGCATATGGTAATGAATTGGTTGAGGAAATTGAAGAATTTCTTAAAGCTAATCATAAACCAGAACAACCAAGACCATTTGGTAGGCTTATGATTAGAGCTAGAATACAATCTAATAACTATGAAAAGAATGGACAAATTCAATATAAAAATGAATTAAACATTCTTGACATATGGAAAGCACCAGTCAAGGTTGACAATAGCTTTGAATATTCTTCTGAAGAAGAGTAGCTCATAATAGTAGATTAGGTAGTAAGTTTCGTATAGGAAAATGCCCGATTTAAGACGGTGTTGGCTTACTACCTTTTCTATTTTCTCAACATATGGTATCAGTAAGCACTGATATCATATATCTTAAGTGTTTCGAAAATATAAAAATAGAAAGGAAAAAACATGAAATTTGAAACTAATACTAGTTCAGCTGGAGCAATTCTAGATTACATGCCGACGATAATGAGAGACGACATGATAAAAGATTTAGTTATAATACCAGAACATGATGATACAAAGCATCATGGGGGAGTTAAATTTGTTTTACATGCAAACGGAAAAAGTGCAACTTGGGAAATAATACATAACTTCAATGATTACTTTGATATTAAATGTGTAGATAACAATGACGGAAGAGTTGTCCAAGATAAAGATATAGACGCAAATGTATTAATTACTGCATTTACTGATATATTAGACGGACATTTTGAAAGTATTGTAAATACTATAAAAGAAGAAATATCAGAAAACGATAAAGATTTCTTTAATGAAAGTCAATTATAAATAAGGAGAAACAATGGCATCTCAAAGAGATAGATATATGTATGAGCAACATGAAGTTAATCTACATGTATTGGAAGGTATCAAAAATCTAGCAAAAGGAGTAGAGGCATTACACAAAATGCTTATAACTCTTACTGAGTTAGTACTAGGCATAGATGATATCGAAAAAATCCTAAACGAAGAGGAATAAATTCTCTAGAGTGAAAGGATACACTAACTAGCGATAGTTAGTGTGTAACATATTAATTGCTGACACAATTAAAAGAAAAGAGCTTAGCATAGCGTGCTATATTAAGCGACAGACTTAGTATGTTACACACTACCTATTATATCACAAAAGAGTCTACTAATTAACATGTTATTAGGAACGCTAAAATATAAGGTTAATGTCGTAATAAATTGCAAGTCCTTATAAACTCAGTGATATTGTAGGTAGCTTGTAGCACATAAGGTTAATGTCGTAATAAATTGCAAGCCCTTGTGTGTTACAAGCTATTTACTATGCTTGGTAAGTCAGTTAAGTCTGAATTAATATTGAAAAATATTAATACATAGTAGGTAGCTTGTAGCACATAAGGTTTGAGAGGTAAAAATTGTGAGGATAATATTTCCAGTTAATCATAGACTGGCTCCTTATGCCGATATCAATTTCCCTTGTGTGTTACAAGCTATTTATAAAAATAGTTAGAAAAGAAAGGAAAAAATGAAATCTGAACTTAAATTCGATTTAGATGAAAATCTAGAAATGCTTAATAGAGAAGATTTAATAGGAGTTATTAAATGGACACTAAACGACTTAGATAGTTGGAGCAATGCACAAAAAGCAACTGAGCAAGTTGCAGGATTTGCATCAATGCTATACGAAGCTATAGAATATCAAATAAGTAAAGCTGTAGCTAGACATAATAGAAGCGAGGAACAATAATGGAAGAAGTTTTATCAGAACATATTGTTAGTTATTTACATTGTAAATTATGTGTTGAAGAACTACCAAAGGAAACTTCGCCTCGTGATTATATAAATATAGAAATAGCTATAAATTTAGACAATCAAATGTTATTAGGTTGTGTAAGACACGGCGAACATGTAGGAGCTTTTACACTCAAAGAAGATTATACTCCTGAACTCATAGGACAAGGTTGTGATTGTCATGAATGACGGAGTATCTTATACATCTGATGGTTCAATTATACATAATTCATGGCTAGAAAAAGAAGAA
>TARA_R100001594_G_scaffold10273_3_pt1 | contig 19523 bp, 10 predicted proteins | sample TARA_R100001594 | Tara Oceans TARA_R100001594 (sample SAMEA2622752) | marine metagenome | biome: marine biome (ENVO:00000447); feature: marine epipelagic mixed layer (ENVO:xxxxxxxxx); material: "saline water (ENVO:00002010), including plankton (ENVO:xxxxxxxx)" | depth 150 m | reverse complement strand
ACACAAATAGCCGTAGGTGAACCAGGTGTAACTTTATTTAATTTCGCAAGAATGACTGATTACGCTAGAGTAACGCATCACAGTGTAACAGGATTTCTTTTTGGTTTACAAGTATGTACCAATGTATCGCCTGGTTACGTTACCACTGATCAAGGTAATCATAGCGGTGGGGCTGGTATATGTTGTGAGAGTGGATTTGGTCACAGTTCTGTAGGGGGTTGGTTTTTTGCTCCAGGTTCGGGTAGTGCACATGGTGGATCTAGACAAAACAGATTTCCAACATATATCCCTAGTTGGAAAGATCATAGAAATATACGTAGAAGATTTCAATTTAAAGCAGAACCATTATTTAATCCAGGTGGTAAGGTAGGTGGGGAAGCACCTCATTTTTACACACCTGTAAATGACCCAAATCTCCCAGCACATTTCGATTCAACCGGAACCGCTTTAACGGGTTCTTCAACTCCAGTTTTACCAGCTACAAAAGCGCCAGGTATAAGAAATGATGGTATGCATTCTGGTTACGGTGGCACTTCAACTACCGCCCCGCTTGTGCCGTTTAACGCCGCTACTGAACCTTTAGGTAATACTGAAATACCCAATATAAAACAATGGAATGCTGGTGGTACACAACAATCTACGATACCTGGTAGTGTTACGTGGGAGATATTAGAGCCTTATGCTGGTGATGACACTAAATATTCTAGTAATAATCCAGCTGTATGGGAGACAGAACCAAAAGAAGACGTTGGACTAGATATATATTACGAAGTGGGGCAAATATATCCTGTTGAACTTAATAACGATACTATAGAACAATTTGTTGGTGCTGTAAACACTAACCTTAGAACTAATTCTTCAGTTAAATGTTTAGATACTACTTTTGCAACAGTAGGTCTTGATACTGGTTTAGGTTTAGATGCTACTAATATTAGAGTGTTAGACGTTTCAAATAATAGCGTGCAATTAGGAGATGTTAATGGTAACCCTTTAATTCTTACTTCACCTACTATTCCAGCTATAGATGATGTGTTAATATTTAGAAGAGCAGATGGAAGTACTACTGAGGCTTATGTAAAAGCTGTTAACGCCGGTGGTTGGTATGAATTGTGGGAGAATGTTGATAAAAATCTAGCTATATTACCTTGGCATAATTGTTATTCATTTGGTAATGGTGTAGAATCTGATAGAGTTAGGGATGATTTTAATCAAGTAACAATAGATAATGGACCTATAGCATCTACAACATTAGAAGAACCATATTCAAGAGAAAGAAGATCAAGTGGATTAATATACTCTGGTATATATAACTCTACAAGCGGTATTAACAACTTAAATCAATTTATACAAGCAGAGAAAATAACTAAAGATTTAAACCCAACATACGGTAGCATTCAAAAATTACATACTAGAAATACAGATTTATTAACACTATGCGAAGATAAAGTATTAAAAGTTTTAGCTAATAAAGACGCCTTGTATAACGCTGATGGAAATATGAATCTAACAGCGACGGCTAATGTATTAGGACAAACAATTCCACTAGCTGGAGAGTTTGGAATATCTAAAGATCCACAATCATTTGCTTCAGAATCTTATAGAGCGTATTTTTCAGATAGATCTAGAGGTGTTATATTAAGATTATCACAAGATGGATTAACACCTATATCTGATTATGGTATGAAAGATTGGTTTGCGGATAATTTACCTTTAGCTGATAAAATAATAGGTAGTTTTGATGATAGAAAACAAACTTATAACGTAACTTTAACTGGTGGTTATAATCCAGCTAATGGATCGATAGGTGATGATTATACGATTAGTTTTACGGAAAATGTAAAAGGTTGGCCATCCTTCAAATCGTTTATTCAAGAAGACGGATTAAGTTTAAATAATACTTATTACACTCTTTTTGAAGGAAAATTATGGGAACACCACAGTAACCAGATTAGAAATAATTATTACGGTACACAGTATGACTCACACGTAGACATTTTATTTAATGATAATCCTGGTTCTGTAAAAGGTTTTCAAACACTTAATTACGAAGGTACACAAGCTAGAATAACTGCTGATATCGATAATAATTTAGATTATTATGATAACTTTAATAAATATGGTTGGTATGTTAAAAAAATAATGACAATATTACACCAAGGTTCTTTTGCCACTTACGGTAATTGGGTTGATCAAGATGAATTTTTAGATGATCGTTTAGATTTGGGAGCTGCTATTGGTGAATCTGGTAAAAACACAGGGTTAGAATTTTGGGATAAAGAAGGTAAATGGTTTAGTCAAATTAAAGGTATAGCCACAGAATGGTTACCAGATGGTAGAGCAGGTAATATAGATACGCAAGAGTTCTCTTATCAAGGTATTGGTAACGCTGAAGGTATATCGTGTCCTTATGGATGTGACACGTCTTGGGAATGTATAGAGACTTTAGTGAGTAAGAATAGTTGTGAAGACCGTGGGTTAACACAAGTAATACCACCGACACCATTTATGTTTGAAGAAGATTTTGTTCAACATGTTAGTAATACTAATTACGGACTTACAAATGTTTCAGCGCAAAGTTTATATAGTTGCGTTTCTGTACCTAATACATTACAAGCGTTAATTAGCGGACAATCTGGATATCAAATAGTTATGGATAGTCTATGCACTAGTATATACAATGATTGGATTACTCAGGGTAGCAATATGTATGATGCTAATGCCACTTATTATCCTGGTCGTGTAGTTGCTTATGTTGATTCAACTTATGGTATTATTAATTACTTTGTTGCTTCTTCTGCTTCGGGTGCTTTAACAGGTTCTTCATCTCAAAACCCACAACAATACCCAGCGCCAATGTCTGTTAATGTTGGCACGTCCAATTATTGGGAGGGTTGTAGTATTGCTACGGATGCTGCTGCTGCTACAAGTAGATTCTGTGAATGCAATAATGGAGGTTATATGATAGTGCATCCTAAATTAGGTTTTACAGGTAGATCAAGTATAGGTAATTACACTGCAGGCGCGGCAAATTATACTACTTGGGATAATTTCATAACTACTTTAATAAATGATTGGGGTAATTGGGCGACGGCTTGCCCGTTGGTACCTGGTATGAATTTTATACAATTTAAGTCAGCAGTAAGTACTTGGGCGTTAACATCAAATGCTAAATACGAAATAATATGGGGTGAAGCTGATTACTGTTTATGTACAGAAGAACCAGAGTGTGAATGCGTAGAGCTTCCTGGTACTCAGCATCATCCTACTCAATTAGATTGTGAGAACGCACAAAATTGTTGTGGTACAACTGGTGCTTCACCGTGTTTATATTGTGGTGATCCTAATGCTGATACATCTGTTCCTGGATGTTGTGACAATACACAACAAAACTATAATCCATTAGCTACTTGTGATGATGGCACATGTATTCCAATTATTTATGGTTGTATGGACGATGGTACTGATCCAAATTATCCTGGTAGACCCGTAGGTTACGTTGGACCAGCTTTAAATTATTATTCCGCCGCTACAGTAGATAATGGAACTTGTGTTTATGCGGTTTATGGGTGTACAGATCCATTAGCATCTAACTATGATCCAAATGCAAATGTTGACGATGGATCATGTGTTTATCCTCCTTCTACTTCTTGTGGACCATGGGTTTTAGGTACTGACTACAATGTAACTACTACAGACGATACCGGTACTTGCGCATCACCGAATAATGATGGTTCGCTTGGTTGGAGCGTTTCTATACCTAACTTTGTAACCGGAGATAGTTGGACATGGGAAGTATTGGATCCAAATAATAATCCAGTTTTTCCTTTTGGATATCCAATAAACGTACAAAATGGTGGAACCGGGAGTGCTGCATTAGCACCAGGTGCGTACCTTATAACTATTACACATACTATTGCATTAGGAGGAACTTGTGTATATACAATGACTGCTAATATAGGTTGTAATTAAAATAAATAAATTATGTTAAAATTATTATACCCACATTATTGGATTTATTACGATATGGCCGAAGAAGAAGGCGGTAGTGATACTGATATGGGTGATACTGATACTGGAGGTGAAATTAGTGATTTATACACTGGTGAAATTGATAGCGAACTCGCTGAACAAGGACTTGTTAGGAATGAAGACGGAACAATATCCGTAATAGATGATGGTACTAAAAAAATACGATCTTTAATTATAAAAAAAGAGGAAGAACCAATAAATCCAAGAGGGGAAACAAGGAATATAACTATATATGGCGATAGTGGCGCTACTTTTACATTAACTATTAAAGATAGTTCTGGTTGTAGTATATTAAAAGAAGAGTTAGAGTGGGTAAAAATACCTAATAGTGGTAGTTATTCTATAAATCAAAAATTTCCAATTTTAGATAGTGGAAAAACATCTGAAAATTATAATATAACAATAAAACCCGGTGCTGATACTTCTTTAGTTGGCTTTTTATGGGACGTGGAACCTAATGTGACGATGTATCAATATGCGGATCAGACAGTTACGTTAGCGTATACTTCATCAACAGCTCATGACCCTATAGGTGCAAGTAGTTTAACTTTATCGGGTGGTGGTATAACAAAAAAAGGACCAGCTAAAAGATTTAGTGATACTATGGGTGGATACTCCACAACGACTTCCACCGTAAACTTAACTAGTGGCTCTGCAAATGCTATTTACGCAAAAGATAATATTCCTTCATTTAACGAGTGTGTAACTAGTAGCACTGCTATTAAAAAAATTGTTGTAAACGATAGTGATAAGTATGAAGAAACTAATATAATAAAGTTAGCGCCAGCTCCTCAAGCATCAACAGGATCAGCTGTTACTAATACTTATATAGGTGATATTAAAGTTGGTATGACTTACCGTGGTAAGGTTTCTCATGAAAAAACAGTTGAAAGAAGTATAGATGAAGATGGTGTTTTAATAACAGATAGTAGTTGCAGCGAGTTAACAGATAGGTTTAGATTATCTAATAATCATAAATTATTTGAAGGTATGGGAGTGTTTAAAAACGGACAGTATATATCAGAGATAAAATCTATAGGAATGGGCGATAAATGCGATCCGTTAAAAGATATAACATTAATTTCAAAACATATTATTAAGGACGGTACAGTTTTAACTTTTAAAAGAAATGTTGGTGGTATAGTTGAAAAAGTTTCAAATAATGAAACTACTAATAGAAGTAGACCTATTCAAGACGGCGGTGCAAGTACTCCGTGTGAAAATAGTATAATTATATTAGGTAGTGAATATATACCAGATAACACAGAGCTTACTTTTGATGATAATGATACTATCGTTGATGGAAGAATAACTACTAAAAACAGTGGTTTCGCAGGTAACACTCCTACTAGTACAGCGGGAACGATGTCTGTAACTGTGGAACTTGATGTGTTTAAGTTTGGCACTAAGGATGTTACGTATACTGTAGATTTAGATAAAATCGTTACAAAACGACCTACTGCCCATGACCAGGAAGTTACTACAAATAAAAATACAGCTGTAACAATATATCCAAAATTATATGATACAGATGTAAACGCGTATACTAAAACAGTAACGGTATTTACAAACCCAAAACATGGTACAGTATCATCTTATGATTCAGATTACGGCACAATAGTATATACTCCGTATACTAATTTCGTCGGTGAGGATAAGTTTGGTTTTAGAACTAACGATGGAACCAACCCAAGTGATGAAAAAACAATTTATATAACAGTAAAAAGATAAGTATGCCAGTAGTAAGATTAACTTTTAATTATCCAATAAATGTCTCAGTTCAATTAGGTGACGTAGTATACTATTGCGAAACTCTTCCAGTTGGTCCAAATAGAGTGTGGGCTGGTGGAACTACGCCACATTTACAAGGTGATCAATCAGGTATTTTTATAATCGGTGATGTAGTGGGTATATACCAATGGGATGGTGTTATGTCTTGGATAGACGCTGATATGGATGATACGTGGTTTAATTCTCATGGCCCTCCAGGTCCAAATGATTTTATTATGTTTAGTAAAGATAATAAAGTTAATCTAAGCACTATGTCTGGTTATTATGCTATAGCTAGATGGTCAAACAATTCAACAGATGAAGCCGAGTTATTTACTGTTGGAGCAGATATATATGAAAGTAGTAAATAATTAATAAAAAATGTAATTATAAATAGATAAATAATAAATTATGTCGAAAAATATAAAACATAGTCCATTAAAATTTATAGGACCAGCTATTCAATATTTTGGAGCGCGTAGTCAAAAAGGTAAAACACAAGGAGAAGAAAGGCGAGCGCAAGAAGAATACGATGAAATGCGAGGTAGATATTTAGGTTTAGATACAAGTAACTTATATAGTGATGTGTCAAATCCGTATGCTAACATGGAAAATGTTTATGAAGATTTAACCGTAAACCAACAAGAAGCTAGATTTATCCAACAACAACAACAACAGCAACAAGCGAATATAATGCAACAAATGGGTGGAGCGGCAGGAGGTTCGGGTATAGCAGGTTTAGCGCAAGCTATGGCAAATCAAGGAACTCAACAAGCTCAACAAGCCGCTGCTTCAATTGGTAAGCAAGAACAAGCAACACAAATGGCCGCCGCAAGAGGCGCTGAGTCAATTCAGACTTTAGAAAGACAAGGTGGTTGGAAAGCTGATATGACCAGACGTGCTGGAGCAGAACAATCTAGAGAACTTGAAGGTAAGAAAACTAGAGCTTTATATGCTATGGCAACTGGTAGGTTAACCAAAGCTAAACAAGCCGAACAAGCTAGAATGGATGCTCAGTGGGGTGCAGTTGGAGATGCGTTTTCTTTAGGGGGCATTTTCAGTTAACAATAATAGTATAATTATGGCAAAAAAACAATCTAAACCAGAAAGAGTAGTAGCTAATGCGTATAAATACTTTGATAGTATTGATGATAACTATTTAGAAGATCCATCTTATATACCTGAAAGCATACAGCCTTATATTAATAGCGCTTTAAGAGAAGATCGTGCGTTTTTTGATCTAATAGAAAAAAGATTAAACTTAGTTGATAGAGATTCAGATGACTACGCTAAAGCTTTAAGACAAAGAGAGATGATAGTTAAGAAATTTGTAACTATTAGAAATCAAATAGATCTTTTAAACAAAAGAACTAAAGGTGTGAAAGGTGCAATAGCAACTCTTAATCCAGCTACATCAGAAGAAAATACGTATGTAAATCTAGGTGTGCATGGAAATCAATGGGATAGTTTTCATATTGATGAAGATGGTAAATTTCATTTTGGTTTAGATATAGATAACAAACTTAATTTCTTTAAATTAGATGAAATACAAGATAGTTATCCAATGATAACAGAACCTTTCAAAGAAAAAACAGATTTATTTAAATTAGCTAACACAACAAAAGATAAAAAAGATAATGGAGAAACTTTTGATTGGGAGTGGACTTATGACAAATTACTTTATAATATTTCACAAGCCGGTCCACAAGTTGCTATGGGATTAGCTTTTACAGATGTCGCTGGTGATGGTAGAAGTAAATCTTTTGCGGAGCAATGGGATGAAGGTTTAGCTGATGAGAGTCTTTACCGTGATGATAATGGTGACTTAATAGTTAACGAAGAAGGAGCACCATTCACTTCTAACGATATGAGAAATCCAGCTAACGCACGTGTAACTGGAGAGGTTTTTTCTAAATACATGACTAATGTTATGGCTGAAATTGGTGGTTGGGGTATGCCTCAAGAAGGTGCCACAGCTTCTGGTTTAAAAGATGATGAAGCAAATTGGACCGACGTAATGGGCTCGACTAGAATGGGTGTGGGTACCTCTACTGGTACGGAGGAAACACCAAAAATGATAGGTAATATGTTTTCAGATTTAAGTGGTGAATTACCTGATCCAAAACCTAGAGAAATAAAGAGCGAAGAATCTATTGCTAATCAAGAGTTAGAAGATAAAACTAATAATTATCTACGTAAAATGACTACGGGAACACAACCTATATCAGATAAGTTTAAAGCTATGCCTAAAAAGCTTTATGATTATTATGTTAAAAGAATTAACGAGTTAGCAAAAATGGCAAGGACTGGTGATCCTAAAGCTAATAGTTGGATTAATTCACTTCCGGGAGGAGATTATTATTCTTTCTTAACACAATTAGAAGATTGGAGAAAAAGCGAAGTATCACCAGCTGAACTATTAAAAAAGTATAGTAAATAAATGGAATCATTTGAAGTTATAGAAAATCGCGCTATAAAGGGTGGTGAGTCACCGCAGACTATTGCCCTTATGAAAAAGGAACATGACAATCAAAAGAACGAAACTCTTGGCTGTACAGATCCTCAAGCCACTAACTATGACCCAAATGCTAAGGTAAACGACGGAAGTTGTACGTACGATTCTAAGGCTATAGAAAAGATTTCTGATAAATTTGAATTAACACCAGAATATTTTGGTACTGGTAAATTTGGAGACGAAAATAGACCAAGCGAAGAAAAAGCTGTTGAAGATATAAGCGAGAGAATTAAAGGCTTAGGTTTAAAAGTGGAAACTGATAAACTTGGTATTAATGCTTTTAAAATAATTTCTCCAGAAGGCGAAGAAGATATATCTATTGGGGATTGGAATAGTTTCTGGCCGTTAAGCGAAGACTTTGGTATGGGTGATGAAAATAACGCGCAAAAAGCCGATAGGGTTAACAGTTTTATAGATCAATGGGCAAGACAATTAGAAATTAATGACGAGAATTTTGATTACGAGTTATATAAAACAGGGTTTAATCTAGCAAAAGATAAACCTACACACGTGTTGAAAGTTGATGGGGATGAGCATGAACTTGTAAATATTGATGGACTTAGTTTTGATCAATTGCAAACACACTCTACAAACGTTTATTTAGATTTAATGCAAAACTTTTTAAGTACAGACGAGGGTAGATCAGCAATAACAGATGTTAATGGAGCGGTAACTAGAGAAATGCAAGGTGTTGGCTTAGAACTATTGTCTGGTATAGATGTTACGAATCCTACCAGTGTAGATCAAGCGGCTAAACAATATGTAAAATTATATGACGAAACTTATAATGATATATTTACTAATCACCCTTCTATTTTAACAGCAATAAAAACAAACGAAAGAGTTGTTTCTAGTTTATATGATGATAAAACAAAAGAAGTTGCTAAAAAAGAAAATAGAAAAAAAGAATTTGGATCTTTTATAGGTAGTAGTGATTTTCTAACAGGTCTTGTACGAACAACTACTCTTCAAATACCTCAATCCATGTATCAATTTAGCGCCATTAGACGTTCTGATAGAATGGAAAAAGCCTATAAAATGCTAGAAAAAGTAAAAGGTATGTCGGATGATGATACTGTTTATTATGGATATATGGAAACTGGTGCTCCAGATGAAATAATACCAACGAAAAATTATACTGCAGGCGAATTAAAACCTTTATTATTAAAACAAATACATCATCATCAATTTTCTTTAATAGAAAATTTAATTAAATCTGCGGAATACCAAGAAAAACTTAACAGAGTGCCAGCCGCACATATAGTTGACCAAAGTACTGGAGAAATAAAATTAACCGCTGACAACTGGCAAGAGGCATTAGGTGATCAAACGGCACAAATGTTTTTTAGTATATTTTCGCTTGGTTTTACAACTATGACACAAGAAGCTGGAGAAGCTTATTCGCAAATAATAGAAGGAAAAGCTAAACGTAAATTTAGTGAAGAAGCTTGGAATGACAAAACTAAAGAAGAAAAAGCTAAGGAAATGCTAAAAATTGTTGATGCGGGAGAGGCGGATATAAATACCGCCATGACAGTGGGTGGTGTAAATATGGCTTTAGATAATATTAGTAACTTATTTTTTGTTGGTAAAATGGCTCCTCCAGCCGCTAGAAATTTAGTAGGAAAATATTACGAATTATGGTTAAAAGGTAAATATAGAAAAGTAATAACAGATGTTAGTAAAAATATAAATTACAAAGATTTAACGGCTATAACAATTGTAGAGGGAGCTGTAGAAGGAGCTCAAGAAGAAACAATGATGTATGGCGTTGGTACATCTTTAGATGATTACACACGAAATCCTAATCGTACTTACAATGCTGTTGCCACAGCAATGATAACTACACCTATACTTGGTGGTGGTACTAGAACTGTTAGTAATATAACATCAGAAGTATATTCAAGAGCATTGGCCATGAGAGATCCAGATGGCGTGATGGCTTTATGTAACGAACAGGGTAAAGAATACACAAGACTGTATAACGAAGGCAAAATAAAAGAAGATAAGTACGATGATCTTATGAATAACCTTGACGCTTTAAAAAGAGGTTTCGGTAGTAATGAACATAAGAATGTCAACGATAGAGAGTCTGCTATGATTATATTTAATGCTCAATTAGATATATTAAGAAACGAAAAGCTAGTAAACAAGAATAAAAAAAGTATAAAAGAAGATGATTTAACTACAGATGAAGAGTTATTTAAATCAATGGAACTTGCCGCGGCTGAAAATAAAATTAAAAAAGCCAAAGAACAACAAACTAAAGCTAGAAAATTAAATCATTTAAAACAAGAGATTCTTTTATTGTCAGATGAATTAAACAATAACCCAGAGTATAAAGATTGGGGAGTTGAAGTATTTGAAAGTACTGATGACGCGGTAGCTTATTTAACTTCTATAGGTTTAGATATTAACATGAAACATCCAGTAACTGGAGAAGGAATTCTTGATGGTTTTTTAGAAGGTAATAATGAATTCGTATTAGATAAAGAAACTTTAGCTCAACTCGGCGTCGATTATGAAGGTAAGGGTATAGCTATAGTATCTTATGAAAACTGCAAAAATAATATATACACAGATTATATTGATCCCGTGACTGGCAGGAAGTCAGGTCTTTGGTATTCAGAAAATGCCATTGCGCACGGTCTTGAGCATATTAAAATGTCCACAAAATCAGATGAAGAATTAAATGCTGCAAGAGAAGATATAATAGATATATTTGAAAATTCAACTGATCCTTTTATTAAGCAGGTTGAAATGTATGTTCAAAGAAGATTATTAGATTACCAAGCTAGTGGAGTTAATTTAAATAGTAGAGCGGGTATAGAAGAATTTTTTACAGCAATAGGAGATGTTACAACTTCTTTAAGTTTACAACATGTATCTACAGAGAGTAGTGTTGCATTCAAAGAGGTTGGTGAAACGTTAAATGATTTACTTTACGATGCTGAAAGTGTTAATAAATTCGACCATATAGAAAATATATTTGGATTTTTCTCACATGTCAAAGGTGATGCTGATTTAGAGTCAAATCTTACATTGGAAGGTGGTAAACCTGTACAAACGTTTGGTCCTAGAGGAGTGTTATATAGTATTGTCGAAGAAGGTCAATCAGACTTAGATTTTATAGCAAGAAACAATAGATACAAGCAAAATAGATCAAATGAAGAAGTTGATTTAGAAAATAAAGAAATTGCTAAAAAAATATTAGAAGCAGAAAGTTATACTAACGAAAACAAAGAATTACAAGAACGAGTTAGAGAAGGTGCTAAAGTACATAGAAACAAATTATTAGAAAATAATTTTGGTTTACTCACAAAAACAATTAAAAGACATTATAAGACAGATCACCCATTACATACTAAAGCTAGAGAAAGTGAATTTATAAGCGCGGTATTAGAACAAGTTTCAAAAGCTATAATCACTTATGATCCTAAAATAAACGATTCTTTCTCAGCGTATTATTTCGGATCTAATCCTAAACTTCCAATAAGTAAAATAACTGGCGAACCATCAAGTGTTGCTGATGTTAGAGTAGCTAAGATATGGGAAGATATGAAACAGGAGTTTACTGAAGATATTAGTAACGTAACTAATATACCAGAAAGCGATTACACTCAAGATTATATTTTAGATATAAACGAGGAAATAGATAGCTATAATGAGAGATCAGCTTTAAGAGAGAAAATTCCAGGAATGGAAATAGGTAGTCCAAAATACGACGCTTGGATTAATAGCGTTAATGAGATAATGTCTGTAGAAATAGATAATGTTTTCAATGAAGATTTTGCGTCAAAAGTACGTGTAAAAAATAGAAATTTTAATTGGAAAAAGTTAAAAGAAACTCTTGGAGGATATAACTCTGAAAAGTATAATAATTGGGTTGAGGATAACGCAGAGTTTTTGTACAATAGAATGCCTCAGAAAGTAATGAATGAAAATTACACTGAGTTTACGGAAGTAGTTATAAAAAGAATGGGTCCTGTGCCGTCCAGATTGCAAAAAGACGTTAAAAATGATTATGCTGGAAATGATTTAAGAAAGAAATTAGAGTGGAATGATGAGGTAAAAGCTTTGTGGATAGAGAAACTTTTAAAGAAAGATCAAGTTGCTCAACTAAAAGCAGAGGGATTAAGCAACGCTGAAATACATAAAATAGTAAGACTAGACATGGCTCAAGAATCTTTCTTAAAACACTTATCCGACATATTGGGTAAAGATGCTGCTATGCAAGTAATACAATCTCCTGAGTTTGTAAAGGAACATGGTATTGGTAAAAAGCAGATAATGGAAGCTGCAATGAGATTAGATAGGGGAATGGATGTTAAGTTCTCTATAAAAGGTACTGAAAAAGGATTTATAGATGGAAATACAAATGCTGAATTCTTTATACAAGAAACTAGTAGATTAATCCGTTTAGTTGAAGAGTACGAAGATGATAACGTATGGGAGTTAGTTGTTGCTGTTATAGAGCAAGATAAAAAAGCAACACAACCTATCAAAGATTTTGTTATTAGTTTGTACGATAAAGACGCTGTAGTAAGCGCTGGTGAAAAATATTTTAAATCAGAGACATTAAAAAATACTAATATAAGTCAAAAAACAAGAGATAAGTTTAAAGATAATGGTGCTATAAGATATAACGCTGAGGCCAAGAAAAAGATGATGAAAAACGCAACTACTATGGCTAATTTCTATGGTAGGGAGTTTATGGAACTTGTTGGTTTTGAATTTTTAGGTTTAAAAGGTGGTAATAGATTTTTAGATATTTCTACTAGAAAACAAGTATCCGGTTGGAATAACTTAACAAAAGAAGAAAAAGACAAGAAAAAAGCTAAAGATCCAGATGCTCAATGGCTAAAAGATTCTGAAGGTAATTTTATAAGAGGTGAGTTTACTGATGCTTATACTGAGTTACAAGAAAGTATGAAGACTAAGGATTTGCCTGATAATTTTAACGTGGAAGATGTTAGAATTATGAATAAAGATTATGGTACTGTTGAAACTAGTATATTTAAAAGAGTAATAAAAATATTAGAAAAAGATATAACTAGAGAAGAGAAGTTAAAAGAGTTAGAGAGTAGCGGGTTAAGCGCTGAAATAGAAGCTGCTAATGTAGCTAATATCGAAGCGTTTGTTCATATCAGTAAAGGTATTGCAGAGCAGCTAAAAGAAGGTAATTTAGATGAAGCAGGAGTATTACACATGTTTCAAATGCAAACTAATTTAGCGGGTGGTTTTAGAGGTTTGTCTAGATTAGATCTTATGCAAGTAACAAACGGTTCTCAAAAAGGAACACTGTGGAAAGGCGAACATACACAGTCCATGTCCGAAACAAACGCTAAGGTTATTGATATTTTGTTTAGATATAAAAACAATCCCAAAGGTGTTAATTTAGATTCTGAATTAAGAGCTGCTTTTAGCGAGTATGGACAAATAATAGGTGACAAAACTTTATTTGACAAATTAGATGACGCAGGAAAAACTAATGTATCTGGAATTAATAGATTAGCGTTATTAGATTTTAATGAAATAAAAACACTAACAAATACTAAAGGTGAAAACGTAAGGGATATACAAGCTTCAATAAGAGTTCAAAATGAAATAAAAGCTGAGGTTGATAAAAGTCAAAAGAAAGCTAAAGCAAAAGAAAATATAAGACTTAAAAATACTAAGAAGGGCAAAGTTAATGGTGCTACTGTAATGGATTTTGACGAAACAGTAGGTGTTAGTGAAAATTATATTTACGCTACTAAAGAAGGGGAAACTAAGAAAATACCATCAAGCGAATGGCCAGTTGTTGGAGAGCAATTAAGGCAAGAAGGTTGGGAATTTGACTTTACAGATTTTAATCAAGTTACAGATGGTAAACCAGGTCCTTTATTTCAAAAACTAAAAAATCAAATAGAAAAATATGGTGTAAAAAATGTTCATATATTAACAGCTAGGGCACCGGAAAGCGCTATTGCTATTCAAGCTTGGTTAAAGTCAATGGGTGTTAATATGCCTATAGAAAATATTACTGGTTTAGGAAATAGTACCGGTGAAGCTAAAGCTGATTGGATAGAGCAAAATTTAATACTAAATGGTTTTAACGATATTTATTTTGTAGACGATGCCTATTCTAATGTTGACGCTGTTAGGAAGAAATTTGATGAATATAGTGGGGTTTTGGTTAAAGGTGGTAAAGCAGAAATAGTATCAGCTTCAAAAGCAGATACTAAAAATAAAGTTATATTTATGATTGGTGGTCCTGGCAGTGGTAAATCAACCATTATAGATAAAGCTGGGTTTTCTGAAAATTATACTATATTAAATCCTGACGCTATTATGGAACCTATGTTAAAAGCCGAAGGTTTACCACTAGACATATCTCTAGTTGAAACCAAAGAGGGTAGAAGTAGATGGATGCAAATAATGGCTCAAGCAAATAAAGAAAACAAAGCGTTAATAGAAAAAGCTAGACAAGAGGGTAAAGGTATAATTATAGATGGTACAGGTGCTTCTGCTAAAGTTATGCAAAACTATATAAAATTATTTACCGAAGCTGGATATAACGTTGGGGCTGTAAGTGTGCAAACGTCATTAGAAACTGCTTTACAAAGAAACGCTGATAGAGAAAGATCTTTAATAGATAGAGTTGTTATTGACACGTGGGATAAAGCCCAAATGAATATAGGGCTTTATAAAGAGCTATTTGGTAATAATTTTTTCCAAGTACACACGGACAACATGACTATGGAAGATGCTTTACCTGCTGATTTTGTTCGAGATGTTAGTAATTTTACATTAACAAATCCTATAATTAAATATTCTATAAAAGGTACGCAAGATCTTAATAAAACATTTAATGATATATTAGAGGTATCAACAGGTATAGAATCTAAGAAAACTTTTTCTGAAGCTGAAGGTAAAATTAGAGGAGCAAAGGTAAATAGTGTGTGGGATGTTATGTATCCACCTTCAGCATACGACTTTGAAATGTTCACCTATAGATATATAAGTGACGGTACTTTGGGTGAAAATCAAAAGGCATTTTTTGAAGAAAAGCTATTTGGTCCTTTTGCTGTAGCTAATGCTAAAATTGATGCAGCTAAACAAAGAACTCAAGGGGGTTATAGAGATATAATAAAACAACATCCTAAAGTTAGAAAAAGTTTAAATGATATTATTGAGGGTACAAACTTTTCTAAACAGCAAGCTTTACGTGTTTATTTATGGGATAAAGCTGGTTTTGAAATTCCAGGTTTAGTAAAAACTACAAAAGCAAAATTACTTGACGTGGTAAATTCAGATCCTGAACTAATTATGTTTGCAGATAAGTTAAGTATTTTGTCTCAACAAAAAGAAGGTTATTTAAAACCAACTGAATATTGGACAGTAGAAAGTATAGCTAGTGATTTACAACAAATGACCGGTGTTGTTGGAAGAGCTGAGTATTTAAAAGAATGGAAAACTAATGTAAACGAGATATTTTCAAAAGAAAATAAAGCTAAATTAAGAGCAGCATTTGGAAACGAACACGTAGAGGCGTTGGAAGATATGCTTTACCGTATGGAGTATGGTAGAAATAGAAGAGATCCAGGGAGAATAGAAACAGCTTGGAATAATTGGGTTAATAATTCTGTTGGGGCTATAATGTTCTTTAATATGAGATCTGCGGCTTTACAAACTATATCTGCTGCTAACTATATAGATTGGAATGATAATAGTATAGATAAAGTTATATCTGCTGTCGCCAACACACCTCAATTTGTTGAAGATTTTATGTTTATAATGAACTCTGATATGTTAGTTCAAAGAAGGCAGGGTTTATCAATAGATGTTAATACCTCTGAACTCGCGGCTAGATTAAAAAATAGTACTAATAAACCAAAAGCTATTATAGCAGCTTTATTAGAAAAAGGATTTTTACCTACACAATTTGCTGATAGCTTTGCTATTTCTTTAGGTGGTGCTTCGTATTATAGAAATAAAATTAAAGCTTACTCAAAAAAGATTGATCCAGAAACAGGTCAAAAATACACAGATGAAAAAGCACAAGAATTAGCGTGGTTAGATTTTCAAGAAAAAACGCAAAAAGGACAGCAATCATCTAGACCGGATCTTATATCCCAACAACAGGCTAGTGGTTTAGGTAGATTAATATTAGCCTTTAAAAATACACCGATGCAGTACAATCGATTAATGGTAAAAGCTGTGTTAGATCTTAAAAATAATAGAGGCTCTACTGGAGAAAATATATCAAAAATAGCTTATTACGGAGCAGTACAAAATCTTATATTCACATCATTACAAACGGCCTTATGGTCAGCGCTTGGAAGTGAAGATGATTGGGATACTAAGAAGGAAAGAGTTGCCAACGGTATGATTGACAGTATATTAAATGGTATGGGTTTAACAGGGGCTGTTGCAGCTACAATTAAAAACGGATATTTAAGATATCAAAAGGAAAAGAAAAAAGGTTGGAACGCCGATCACACAAGAACTATAATTGAGTTCGCTAATTTATCACCTACAATCGGTTCTAAACTTAGAAGATTATATGGGGCTATTAGGACTGAACAAATGAATCAAGAAGCTATCGAAGGAATGGGTTTCACTTTGGAAAATCCAGCATTTAATTCTATGGCTCAATTAGTTGCTGCAACAACAAATATACCTTTAGATAGAGCTGTTCAAAAATGTCAAAATCTAATTTTAGCATCAAAAGACGAAACTGAATTTTGGGATAGTTTCGCTTTGGTTATGGGTTGGAATCCTTGGGATTTAGGTATAGAATCAACAGCCAGGAAAGAACAAAAAAAGTTTAAATTAAAATCACAAAAAGAAAGAGAAGCCGAAAAAGAAGATATTAAAACTAAAGAAAAAGAAGAAGCTTTAAAACCAGTTATAGAAAAAGAAAAGAAACAAGAAAAAGAAGGTAAAAAAACAATATTTAATTGTGTAGCTGTTAATAAACATGGAATTAGATGTAGTAATTCTGTTAATAAAGCTGGTCAAAGATGTACTGTCCATCAGAAAGTTGAAGTAAGAGAAGATGGTAAACAAACTAAATGTAAAGCAAAAAGAACAAATGGACAACCGTGTAATATGATGACTACTGCTAAAAGTGGATTTTGCGTGTATCATGACTAAATAAATAATATGAAAAAACTAACACTATTATTCTTAATAATTTTAATTTCTTGTACAGTTCCAAAAAAATGTTGTTCTCAAGATATTAAAAAACTATTTAAGTTTTCTACATTTTATGCCGCGGCTAGTGGAGGAACTTCTATATCAGATGTAGATGTATTCTCTGTTAAGAATGGATTAGAGACATCGACAATTAAAACTCCATTTGACTACAATCTAGCTTTTGGTATTAGAAAGATCGCTAGATTTGGATATGAGAATAGAGCTAATACATTTTATGATGGTACCGAAACATCTTGGTCTGACGGTGCTAACATAGGTAAAGTATCTGGTTTAGAGTTTTTATTTGAGACAGATATAAAGAGACAAGAAGGGGTTGATTATATAGATCAACATCACTTTATAAGATATGTAGCTGATAGATATATAATTAAAGGTGAATACTTACAAGATGGTTTTGCTGATATAGAATATTTCGAAACATCACAAAGATATAGGTATAAGATAGGAAAGTTGTCATTAAATATAGGTGCTGTTCAAAGAATGTCAGAACCGTATGGTTATGATCCATTAGAAGAATGGTTGTTAGATAATGGTGGTATACATTATACGTATCTAGCTTTACAAGAAGGTTACAATGTAGACGTGTATAATTCCATTTATACAGATCCATCTGGTGAAATTGTCGCTACGAGTCCAGAGGTTTGGGAGGAAGTTGTAATACCTCAAATGCTATCTGATTATACTGAGAAAAAAAGAAATGAATTAGATAGAAAAATGTTACAATCTTTGGTTGTGGGTTTTGATTATTATTATTACAAAAAAGATTTTTGGTTACACGCTTGGGGTAATTTAATGCCTTGGCATTATAATGATGGCGGTACTTATACTTATCATAATTATAACAACGAAGAACAATGGTATGATTATTCAGGAGGAATGATCTTTGGGTATAAACTAAATAAACACTTAGGAACATTTGTCGAAGGTAAATACAATAAGTATTGGAATAGAGAGTGGTACGACTTTAAGTGTGGGGTAAACTATGTAATCTTTTAGACTATGGCATATAAAATGAAAGGTTGGAAAGGTTTTGATTTGTCTAAACATCCTGTAAAACCGCCAACAACAAAGCAAGGAGGAAAACCAATTGGTGTTAAAAAAACAACAACTGGTATTTCTAATATATCTTTATTCCCTAAAGTAGGGCAAACTAAAAGAAATAAATAAATGGCAAAAGAATTAAATGAAGATACTGGTTTCACGGTCAGTATAAAAACACTAGTAGGCATTGGAGCCGCTATTACTACAATTGTAGGTATGTGGTTTGCGTTACAAGCAGATATCGCTGAAGCAAAAGAACTACCAGCGCCACCAGATCCTGAGGTGACAAGAATGGAGTTTGATATGAAAGATCAAATGATTAGGCAAACAATTATGACCACTCAAGAAGATGTAAAAGAAATTAAAAAATCTATTGAAAAAATAGAAAATAAACTTTACGAATAATGAAAAAAATACTAATATTATTAGTTGTGTTGATTTGCGGAGGTGCTTTTAGTCAAAATCCTTGTGATGATGAGATTTGTGTAGTTGAATTTAACGCTGGTTGGAATGAATCTAATGGAGTAGATTACTTAAATAAATTAACAGATTGTGGAGTTAAAAAAATAAGTATTGATGAGGGCACTTGGCAAAAAGAATATGGAATCGTAGTTGTGCCCACTATTATAGTGTTTAATGGTAAAGAAGTTAAACGGTTTCAAGCAGATTTAAGTTTTAAAATGGCAGCAACAAAAGAAGAGGTACAAGAAGTTGTTGATGAAATAATAATGAGTAGTTTTTAAAATGATAGAGTTTTTGAGACACGCTTTGGGGATATGTGGCGAACCACATCCTAGTTTATTAACATTAATATTTGGTACACCAATATTAAGTTATTTATTAATTAAGTTTAAAACAAAAAAGAAATGAAAGAAAATATTTGTAAATTAATATGTAAAATAACTTTTAATAAAGTTTGTTTACAATGGTGCAAAGATAAGTATTGTAAAAAATAATGTGGAAT
>TARA_R100001594_G_scaffold11979_1_pt1 | contig 19642 bp, 21 predicted proteins | sample TARA_R100001594 | Tara Oceans TARA_R100001594 (sample SAMEA2622752) | marine metagenome | biome: marine biome (ENVO:00000447); feature: marine epipelagic mixed layer (ENVO:xxxxxxxxx); material: "saline water (ENVO:00002010), including plankton (ENVO:xxxxxxxx)" | depth 150 m | reverse complement strand
AAACCTATCTGAAGCTCTTACTTCATCGTCTTCAAAGGCAGGGTCATTAGGTCTTTGCGTAACTTCGGTCGGATCTTCCCCTGCTTCTGGAAGCTCTTCAAGATCAGCGTCAGGCAGTTCTTGTTGACCTTGAGCCGGTGTCGGCTGGTCTTTCTTTTTGAGGGCTTCAAGTTCTTCCGTTGCATAAGCGATACCTTCTTTGGCTTTTTCAATGCTGGTGTCACCATGAAAGATACCCCGACCGGTGGAGGCTTTAATCCCAACGCCAAGGGCTCTCTCAATAGGCTTAGAAAGATACTTTGTTTTAAGTGGTCCCTTCGTCCTGTAGATACCTTCCTGCTGCATCCGTCTTTGCAACTCACCCAAGTCAATATCAGGGTCAGATTCGTTCAAACGAGTAAACGCAACAAACTCATCTGGGTGTCGAGATGCGTACCGAGTAGCCGCCATGGGGTCAGTAAACCCATTGATGGCTGCCCAACGACTAAACCCAGGCATAGCAAACCAATTACGAACACTTGCCGTAAGGGCATCCGTTGGGGCCAGGGTTTCCAGTCCCTTCCTAAGAATGGAACGCGCTTCGTCAAACTCTGCTGGAGACTGCATCTTTGCCAACCCAGCAGCATATCCCTCTGGACCCTTCAGAGCTAGCTCACTGCTGGCATCGTAAAGACTCATGACTTCCCCAAGCATCTGGGGAGGAATGCCCGCACCAAAACTCTTGGCGTACTCAATCTGCTCTTGAAGAAACTTTTTAGATTCGGCTGCTGCAATTTGTGATGCGTTCGCGCCACCAGTTGTTGGGGCGTAGAGAGATCGTTGCAAGCCCTGCGTAATAGCGTTGTTAATTATTGAGCCATGGTCCCCTTTGGCTCTTTCATTAGCAAGCTCATTAAACAATCTAATATGGCCGGATTCTTTTGATTGAGACAACATTGCCAAAAGTTTGGTGTATCCATCATCAGCCTGCCTACTTACTCTTCGGTTGGCATCAATCCTGGCATTGTACACTTCAACAGGGTTGCCATCACGGACCAGCAGGCCCATTGCTCCACCGTTTGCATTACCAAAGGTGTTTCTGATTACTGAGCCATATTCTAGACTAATCTTTTCCCGTGCTTGCTCCGGGGTTAGGTTTCGCAACTCTTGCATCAAGTCTCTATTTCTTGCTTCAAAACTTGCTTGCATGCTTTGGTCTGAGGCTATGAAGCCCTTCAGCACACTATCTGGAACAGTCCCAAGCATGTCCAAGGAGCCCTTGTAGGTTTTCATCAATGAACCAAGAAGGTCAGCCTGTGCGCGTTGGCTTGTGGCTCCAGCCATGGCCGATGAAGCAGCGGCCTGAAGCGACTTGGTAAATGAGTTCATCAAAGCCACTTGAATGTTGGAATGGCTCTCAATGGTTTCAGTTTTCCATTGGTTCTCTGTTCTGGCTAGCAGAGAAAAAGCTTCTGAATACCGAGCACGTAGATTGGCTTCAACTTCGGGGTCCAGTGCAGTAGCGGTCGGATAGTACCGACCAGCAAAGTATTCCCCAAGACCGCCTGTAGGTTGTTCTGCCATTTTATGCCCCTTTTATTTTTCCATAAGTAATATCCTGCCAGCGCCCAGCCTCTAAAGCTTCTCTGTTCGCTTTTCTAGCTTTAGCTGAAAGCTTCTGTGCAGTAAGCAGACCGGACTCTCTCTTTTCAGCGGCCTTTTGGCGGCGAATATCTCCCCACTGCTTCATTGCTTTAGAGGTAGCCTCGCTTGCTGCGGCTTCAGAAACAGCGCCAGTAACTTGCTCCTTTCGGGCATCAGCCATCTCGACAAGCTGAGTCTGTGTTTCACGTACTCGTTGAGCAAGCTGCTGCATTCGAGCAATGTTTTCTTGCCGGGCTCCCTTTAGATATTCAGATGACGCTGCCCGGCCCTGCCTTCTAATATCTCTTGCAGCTTCCCTATCCATTCCTGAAGCGCCACCAACAGCAGAACCACGCCCCGCAACCATCCTAGCCTGCTGCTCATACCTCTCTTGAATTGAGCGAGCTTCAGCGCGCTGCTGCGGTGTAAGCTTACCTGCCCGCCTCAGTGCCTTTGCATCACCAGCATGAATCTTTCTAAGTTGTTTTTCATACTTAGTTGGAAATGCCGCGATAACAGCCGGGGCCAACTGGGCACCAATGGTGGCAGTGGGAGCAAGCCAGGCTCCCTTTGTGCCTGCGGCAGAAGACTCCGCCTTGCCTTCAAGCAACGCTACTCTTTCTTCAAGTTCGTCAGATGCAAGAGCCATTGAAAATCCTTAATTAGAAGTTGGGGGGTCGCCTGATTCAAGGCGTGGCTCTCTTATGCGAGGACCGCTAACAATGTCCTGACCGTCTTCGGTCAAGGTATTAATATTAAAGCTATCATCGTCAAAATCTATGTCATTTATAGACTGCAATTGTTCCACATCTTTAGTATTAAAATCAGGGTGGTTTTCAGAAACGGAAAATGGACTATTGGTCCCCTCTCCACCATTATACGGCAACTGGGTTTTGTGACCTGTCTCGTTGTTTTCTTGGTAACCCTCACCCTCATGGTTGAGGCGTACAGCCAACACAGAAATCCCACCACACATGGTCACCATTTTTGGTGTTTGTCGGTCATCGTTATCAGCATATTCTTTAATAATGCTTGGCCAGTTCATTACTTCAATTGTGTTGAACCCACGCTTTGCTTCAAATTGAAGCGACCGTTGAAGCCACCTAAACCGATCTTCTTTAGAAGACTTGGTCGTCTTGCTACCAGAAGATGAGGACGTTGAGTGCTTCATTGATGGAACCTTTGCGTAGGATCCTGCATGGACATGACCATTAATCCTAAGCTTTAAATCCCAACGCTCACCAAACTGTTTTCCACTGAACTTAGATAGCTCAGCTTTAAACCATCCCTGCCAAGTTATAAAACACGATGCTTTCCATGGGCAAAAAAAGCGAACAGCAAATGATTGATGGACATGGTACAAGCGTTGAGAAGCAGCACCACCAAGCTGTTGGGCTGTCGAAGCCGTGTACATTGAAGCATGGTATCTATCTGGAAAGTTAAACCCATAGTTGTATCCGCGAGCAAACGTTCCAGTACGAAAACAGCCAGCATCAAGACCATTTGTTATTTTTTCAAACGGTGAAAAATGCCGGTAATCAATCCCACCATTTAGACCTTCAAAGGTTTGGTTGGCTGGGGCAATATCTGAGCGAGGATGGAAAAGAAGCTTGCCATAAATATCGTTAGCATTGATGGGTGCATCTCCATCAGGACCAACAACAGGACTATATGAATCATTAAAAAGCCCCATTTATGTTCCCCATTCTTCAAAAATCCACGCGGCCTGCTCTGTGTAGTCAGGATTATTTCCATCCATTGGGATGTAGTCAAAGGCCATGTATCCAACATTTCCGTTGCCAACCTTGAACGCCTGGCCGTTATCATTTTTGTCTGAGGCTGGAAGGGCCATCAAATCCATATCAATAGGTGATCCTGCGGCCCAACGGTGGTCAAAGGAGTCTCTTCCACCCTTTAAAGCCCAAGCAAAGTATGGGTCAAACGGGTCATCTGGGCCCATATTAAAAACAGACATATCAGGATTAGAGAACCCACAATAAAACGCGAGGTTTTCTAAGCTCCATCGAGAAATATACATAGTCTCTGTTACAGAGTAGATGTGCTCAACATCATTAAATCTACGGTTTGCTTTTGCAGTTCCATTAAACTCACAAGCAAACCCACCAAGACCAGTAGACGGACTAAAACGAAGAAGCGGAGCATCTTTGTTTTGTTTAAAGAAAAACACAGGGGCAACCCACCCACGACTACCAGCATTTGCTGCGCCAGCTACTAGGGCCTTTTTATTTAGCCGCGTGTACATTGTAGAGAGTCTTGCGTTTAAATAAAAGAAAACCGAACAGCCTTCTTTCCCTGGATTCAACCTATACATTTTAGGTGAATAAATGTGTGCAGGAAAGTACGGCGCACCATCAGTTGGGATTGTTCCTGCCGAGTTGTATGGCTCAATATTTTGCCATCTTTGACGGTGAAAGGCGTTCTCAAAACCCTGTTTTGCAAGAACTGACCCAACTATTCCTGTTGAATCAGAATGAAAATTAATAGGGTCGTTCCAGTCTGGGCTATGAATCGTTTCTGGGTACGCAATGTGTTTGGTTACAACAGTTCCATCAAGAACTTCTTGTTGGGCAGACGAGCGCAAAGCGCCAGAGTAAAGCTGGTCAGACCCAATAGCAGCCATAGAAAGGTCAGATTCTACTACTGAACCATTCAAGTGACTAGCTAGGTCAGCTTGATGCTCATTAATGCTGTCTGTAGATACAGTCTTACCGGACTGAAAATCATCTGGCACAACTAACCCCCAAGCATTGTTCCCCGAGGAAACCGAATAACTGTAAGCCTACAGTTTGGAATAGACACACCATATTCTGGTGAGTTCACGTCAACCCCACCCGGAAAGTATTCTACTTCATTTATTTTGCGAACATCGGCCCTGTCTTGGTACTGTGCAGAATGTTGCCCAGCAATGGGCGATGCCCGATGTTCTCCCGCCGGAACCATCATGACAAAAGTGCTCGTTGACTTTTCTGTTTTATTAAATGTTCCTTGTCCACGGAGAAGATCATATCTATCAACGGGAACATTCATTCCTGGGCCAGTTCCAGACAAATGCTCACCATCAAGTTCAATGGCCAACTTTACTCTGGGCCGAATTTTATCAGGAAAATAATCCATTTCTGGTCTTGGGTTGTTTACCCAGTGCTCTGAAGAAAGCCGGTACGTCCTCCAACTAACGCTAAACAAAACAAGTTCAGCATACTCAGACTTCCATGTGACGGCGCAGTCACCATCAAAGACCTCTTGCATGCCTTTCATATAAGGAACGAGCCACGCACCATTGCTCTTTTTGTGGTTTGTTGCTTTTAAAAACTCTGCATCACAATGCCATTGCCACTTTTTTCCACTAGACGTGGCCTTTGTAAACCTTTGATACCCATGTCCTGCATATCCAGACTTGCCTTTGTGGAGAACAATTACAGACGACGAGTTTTTAATAGCTCTAAAATCAAATCTATTTCCAGTATTTTGAGTACACATTTGCCAGTGCGTCATTGACTCAGCAATACGCTTTGCCTCTTGCCACTCTCGCTGAAGTTCTTCAGGGTCTACAACTTCATTCTGAAAATTACCAAATGGTGCGTAGTAAGCCATTAATTACCCTCATAGATCGCTGGAGAACGACTACCAGGCAAGCTTGTTTTGGGACCAAACACATCAAGACTAATTAGCGCAAATGGCTCATGAATCGCAGATGATGTCATCGAAAGGCTAAAGACATTGCAAGAAGGAATATCTATCGGGACACGGTGTGTATATACTCGCCTGGTTCTAAAAGGCAGCCTTCCTTCGCTGCTACGCAATTTTGGAATTGCAGTATTATCCATAGTCATTTCACTATCTACAGCATCAGGGCCACCATTAATGTCCCCATCGTAAAGGGGGATGCTGTTCGTTTCTGGATGAGAAAGAGAAACTGTAATTCCAGATCCAATTTGAGAATCCAAATCCCAATCGGCAAACATCTTCAATGTAGAGTGACTTCCGCTACGTTCTTCAAACATAAAAATAGCTTCTGCCGCACGATGAGTGTCGTGTAGGCTCGGTCCAAAGTCAGAAAAACTACACCAACCAGTTTGGTAAGTGCTGTTTAGCGAACCACCAGCAGGAAAGTTTGGGTAACCACGGCCATAGATATAGATATTATCTACTGCTTTCCCACTTTCGTTTACTCGGCCACTCCACTTACCAGCAGTGCAAATCAAGTCGCCTACCCGCTCAGCCGCCCGAATACTCAAGTCTTTACGAAGACGCCAACCGTTGTTTTGGTAGTCCCAGATAAACTGCATGTTGGGTTCATCACTGTTCTTATAAGGAAGAACAAACACCATTTCTTTGGTAACGGGGTCAATCCAAGAAACACCGAAGCGCTCTCTTGTTTTGTTCACATGCTTAAGCTTTTGTCTTACAGCAGCACCAATATCAATGACTCCACCCTCTGACCCAAGCTGCCAAAACGTTCCGTTTCCATACCAGATAATTGTACCATCTGGTGACGCCTGGGAAAGATTAGGGCCAGCACAACCAGCAGTCTTACTGATAGTACCAAAACTCCACTCAGGATAATCTCCAGAAACGTAGTGTGTTGCTGAATCTTTAAACAACAACATTAGGTTTCTTTCGCCAAGAATGGCCGGTAGAGCGCCTGTTAGTGGGCCTGTTTCTGGGAACACATCCCGCCAATGCGAAGCAAAAAAGCTTTCTGGTGTAGCCCCATTTACGTTTCCTTGTTCACTCCACCAAACCCGAGAAGAGTGCATCTCTGTTCTCATCACAAACATGGAGCCACTAAAAGACTTCATAAAAAAGAAGCCCCTTGGGGTCGTCCTTCGGTCTTGCCACACCGGGCCAAGCTCACCATCAGGAATGTCATCCATATAGTCAGTGGCGCTATTGTTGGCGATCCTATGAAGAAACCGAGGGGAGCCATCATCACTACTTGGAAGGGCTCTTAGGTTCATGGTTCTCAGCAGAATACGAGCAATCGTTCCCGGTGGACCTTTAGGAACACTGTTTACCCAAAAACGCCTACAGAGAAAATCAATCCCATATTTTGTCCAAGGTGAATCAGCCTTGGCGACATGATGATTGATTGCAACACGACCACCGGGCTCAGAGGTGGCTGAATAAGAACCATCAGCATTTTCAAAAACTACCGAATAGTACCAAAGACCAGCCTCAATTCCACCTGTAGTGATAGCCGCCCCGTCGCTACCAACATCAACAAGATTGTGATTAAGTGTTCCAATTCGGCCACCATCACTAAAGCCACCATCATTTACCCAGTCTTCGCCTGCCGCTGGACCGACCGCATGTGGGGGTGAAGGGTGGCTATAAAACCCATAATCTCGAAGACGGTCGCCATCCCAAACATACGCTTGGCCACCATCACAGTACGTAAAATAAACGCGATTCCCAACAACTTCTATTTGAGGTGGAAAGTGCCTTATTCCTGTAGGAGTAACAGAACGCTTAACGTTCTTATCTGTGAAGTATCTAAGTTCACGAAAACCCCTTTGACCACCGGCCACATACCCAGAAGTATCCGGCATCTCTCCGTAACGGGAACCAGGAATAAACCGAAACACGCCCTGTGAAGAAAGCCAAATCAGTTCCGGCGCAACCCCATCCCACAAGAAATACTTCATTGCAAGAACACCGGACAAACCACTCTGAGGGTTTTCAGTTACAAATGTTCCATTGGGTTCTGAAAACAAAGGCCCAGACGAGTACGCAGACGCAGAACTATCGCTCCATTCATTAGGAATAAGCGGCATTATTCTGAACTTACTTTCAAGGAATCCTTCGGGATTCAAAGTCAAGTTCATAATTTCAAGAGCCAGGCTGCCGTCAGAGTACGGCATTTTACCCATAACCTTAGCAAAACCAACTGTTTTACCTAGGTACTCTTCCCAAGCCATATCACGCTTCCTTCACTGGATATGAGCCAACACCAACTCTAAGGGTAGTTCCAAGACCATCACCAAACGCTGGTCGCTCATGCCCTGAAAATGAGTAGTCTCGTTTTAGCTTCTCAAGTTCAAGAAGGTATGCGTCATAGTACATGCTTTTTCGTTTAAGGTTTCCGTCACGGTCACCCAACAAAAATGAACAAGAAAGCTCAATTAGGGCGTTGTAGCATTCAGGTGGTATGCGGCAAGCATCTGCATCGTGCTTCATTGTGTCCGGTCTACGCAAACAAGACAGCAGAACATTGTCTTTGTTGGTTGGACGACGATTGAAACGTATGTGCTGATGACCCACAAAGTCTTTCAATGGAAAATCTACATCTACAGGGTCGTGACTTCCATTGTCTGTAACTGAAGTATGATACCCTTCGACAATTTTCCAAAGATAATACTGACCATCTGCCGAAATATCGCTGTGCAATACTGAGGAATTTAGAGCCTGGTTCTCATGGCGAGCCCTAAAGATCCACTTTTCCACACCGTGGTGGTGGTACGAGTGCGGCGAAAGAGCCTCATCTTGACTGTAGCCATTCATCCAATCAACGTCTGGAGTAGTAACTATAATGGCTGGATCGCCTGTTTTTGTCGTCACCTGTGCAGACGCAGGAGACACTGAAGAGATATAAAAAGGCAACCCTTGCTGCTCTCTTACCCGCCACAAGTGGCTTCGTTCTTTTGGCCAGCGACCCCAGACATGACAAACCTTGTATGAAAATGTCCCACCAGGACCATAGCTAGGTTTAAATGTTGACCCGTCATAGCCCCACAAGCTTGTTCTTTCGGCTCTTTTAACTCCAGGCGTATACCTTGGTGCTTTCAACTGAAAGAAGTCCCCACGCTGGTATATGTCAGGCTCACCAGAGTCTTGCCATCCAGCAGCAAGCCTATGCCTAGACATCTCGGGGCCAAAACGAGAAACGGGAATTTCTACAGAAGACTCTTCTGGATTCTTAATGACCTGACGAATGCTTTGTAGTGCCGCATCGTATGGGTACTCATACGTATAGATTCGTGCATCCATGTTTGCTTTTGCAAACTGGCTTGAAAAGGGCATATCTACAACAATCAAGTCATACTCAATACCTTCTTTTTGGTCAGTATATTGGTACACATCTTGAATTCTTCGCTGGTGCCACCGGTTGTCACTTCCGTAAACCTCAAACCAACGGCCCCGCAAGACCTTGTCAGACATATCTGTAGATTCGATAGGCGAGGAACTACTTAAAATAGCAAAGACACGATTGTCGTTTACAGTCCATGGACTAAAGTTTGTATGAATCAGGTTTACATTGGTGAGCTTAATCTGTGGTTCTAAAATAATTCGATACTCTTCACGAAGTAGAACCTCTGGTATCTCACCCCAAAGCTTACGAAGTGCTTGATTTAGAACATTGTTCAGGCGCTTTGTTCCGGTATCGCCTCGCTCTGGATACCCGGTCTTAACTCTGATTGCTGCGCGCAAGTCCTGAAGGTTCACAATCCACTCCAAAGAAAAACCCCTAGGAGTATACCACTCCTAGGGGTTCTTAGCAGGTAGCAGCTAACTACATAACGCTAATGTTTGCGCTTCGTTGCGCAGCACCAGACCCGGCTTCAACCCAGTATCCGAAGATTTGGGCTGCTTCTACGTCACTGCTGGGCGTTGCATCGCTTTCAACAGTCCCGGTTGCCGCAGGACGGCATTGCTCACCAAGAGTAGTTGTACCAGCAGAGTCAGCCGTACACTGTCCACGACATACCACCCAACCATACGAGTTGTTCGGAATGTCCTTTACAGCAATACCAGCCAACTGCGCCTTAAGCGTGGTTGCCCCAGCATAAGCAACTTCAATGTTGCTGCTGGTGGTAAAGGCACACAGACGAGTGTTGAGAATTGCAGCACCGCTGGTGTTCTTCACAAGCTTGTACCACTGCTTTCCGTGAGTAGCGTGAAGGAATTCACGTACTTCACCGGCAGCGGCAGGCTGCTCAGTCGTAACTTCGTCTGGGAAGTCAAGATAGACTTTAGAATCGAAAGGCATGAGTAAATCTCCTTAAAGTTAGAATCAGGTAATTGCGACTGCGGCTTCAGCGGTACAGCCGTTAGCCATGAGGTTCGTCATAGCAAACTGAGCTTCAAGGATGATGTATCCAACATCCGCATCAACGTTTCCAGTCTCAAGGTGATCCGCAAACTTGGTGACTCGGAAGTCGTTGTTAGCGTTGACCCAATACTCAATCGTGTTGGGGTTCAGCAGGTATACCGGATCCGTAGCGCCAACTGCGGCATCAGTCATCCAACGGTTGGCATGGTATTGAACACCGTTCACCATGTAAACAGTCGGGTGAGCCTTGCCCGAAGACAAGTCAGCCGGAGTGTACATAAGTTGCGGACCAGTCGTTGTGCCGGAAGTGCGAACTTCGTTACCAAGCAGAACGTGATCAGAGATTGAAAGAATTCCAAGAGAAATCCCTTCTTCATCTTCTGCAAACGTATCCGCAGTGATCTTGATCTCTTCAGCACGCTGAAGGAAATCGGTTCCAATAGTAGCGCCATCAAGGAACTGGTTGTGCCAGTTATCCACAAAATCCGTCACGTCATTAACGCGGGTTTCGTTTAGGTACTGGATGCTAGCGGCAGCCTGAGCAGCGGGGGTATTGAACACCAGAGCACCACGCTGGAAACCAGACGAAGTAAGTCCAGAAACCGTACCGTTCAGCGTACCAAGTCCAGAAAGGTTGCTGACGTTACCCATGTAAAGCTGACGAACAACATCGTTCTTGAGAGACTGCATTGCTGCTTGACTCTCATCTTGAACGAAGCGCTTCACTTCTTCCTTCGTAGACATACGGTCACGATCAATGTGCGGAAGGATGATGGGCTTAATGTACTTGGCCCAGTCACCAGTCATCGCACTCAGCGTTTCACGCTTAGCAAGCGGAACACTAAGGTTTGTCGCATTAATCTCCGTCACATCCGAGTGACCAGACTTCACGCGAACAACACGAACCTGGGTTCCACCAGAACGCTTGACCTTCATCCGACCTTGAAGGGCCTTCAGCAAAGGATCGCGGTTGTAAAAAGAAACCACAGACTTCTTAACGACGTCTGGGACTGTCAGGGTTGCATACTCAAGAAGAGGCATCAGTTATCTCCAATAATAGGAATCAGCGGTCCAACAAGTGGGCATGTCTATTCAATACTTCATCCCAATCAAGCTCGTCAACTGAACGAACCGGTGCGCTGGTGGCAATCTTGCCGTCAGCAATGGCCGCTTGTTTACGTGCATTTTGGTTTGATTGTACTGATTTGGTCGGAGCAGGCTGAACTGCCTTTTCCTTACCTATAGTATTCTTGTCAATCCCAGATCGCCAAAGCGCATAATCATACGCATTGTTCATACGATCAAGAACAGTGGCCCCGCTATGCCGTTCAAATAGAGATTCTAGTTCTGTTGCAAACAGTTCCCGTGCATTCTCTGGAAGAGAAGAAAACTCAGGATGTGTTGTACTGAACGCCTGCCAAGCAGTATCAATAATGTCATTTGACATTGTAGAAATGAATTCGTTTTGCTCATCAATCCTGGTCTGCAACGGCTTTACGTCGTACCCAGACGACTCCATTGCATCAATAAGGTCAACAAACTCTTTCCGAGAGCGTTCGTAGTTTTGTTTTTCTACTTCAATTGTTGCCCGTTCAGCAGCAACTAGCTTCATGATCGGCTCAACATGAGCACGAACATCGTTTGACAACGCATCCATTTTTACGTCATCAAAAGATGAATACTCAATTTTTACCGGTTCTTCCTTCGCAATTTCCTGCGTAGGCTCAGGTGCAGCCTCAACAACTGGAACTTCATCTTTTGTTTCAGTTGACACTGCCTCCGCAGTTTCTTGATTCGGCGCATCTGACTGAAGATCATCTGTTCCTTTGACTTCAGTAGATTCCGGCTCCGCCTCCAAGCTCTGGGCTTGCTCCGGGGTTTCCGGCATCGGCAGGCTCGGCTGGCTGGTCGGCTCCGGTTGCGGTTGCGGCGACAGATTCTCGGGCGCTGGGGACTGGGATTGTTCCATTTGCGATTCCATTCACAAACTCCATTAGGTCTGCATCGTTAGACATATCGTAAATTCCAGGTGCAACACGCTCTGCTACTGCTTGAAGCACTTGGATAAGTTCTGGTGTCATTTCACTTGAAGCTAGGTCAAGATAGCCGCCTTCCACCAAAGCGGTTGTTGCTTGCTGAATAATGTCAGCAGAAAGCATATCAAGAGGTACGCCTGTGTCCATATAAGGAGCAACAGCCTCCATTCCTGGCGCTGGCATATCCATAGGGGGCGCAGGCTCAGGCGGCATCTCGGCACCGGCCCCACCTTCAGCGCCCATAAGCTGCTGAACACGACCGGCCTCTTGAATAATGAGTTGTTCAAGCTGCTCAAGCGGCATGTTTTGGATTTCTTCTGGTGTCGGGGCGGCCATCGTAACTCCTAACTATTCGCAGACAGTGGTTTGGCTGTTGCTGCTTGTGATATATCAATCTTGCCAGACTTGGCGTCAGATTGCGCCTTATCATGCAAGTTTTTCCAACGAGTATATTTAGAGTCTGACCATCCCGTAGCATCCTGCATTTCTTTTTGGTAAATGTAGTCGGCTACACCTTCAAGGCCAGATTCTTTGAGCCGCTTAGACTTTTCAAAGTCTTCTTCATACGCAGATTCAACCTGCTCTCTGTGTACAGACGAGCCAGGCGACACACGACAAAGGTTGTTTTCTTGTTCAAACCTTTGGATGTCTTTGTACGATTTAAATTCTTTCCCGGACGCCCGCTGTTTTCGCGTAAGAAGGTTTTGAGAGTAGTGCTCTAGACCTTCAAACACGGGACCAATGTGGCGAAAGTGGTTTACGTTGACCTTTTTTGATGGCTTGCCGCACGACGGACAATCATCATGTTCAGGAATAACGTCTGACCCAAGAAACAATTCTTCGTAAGCAAGCTTACAAGACAAGCATCTGTATTCATGAATCGGCACAGCTAATCCTTACGAGAAGTGTTTTTCATACAACTCTTTAAGGTCTTGATAATACGAACCAGCAGTCGTTTCAGGGTCACGCTCAGTCCAATTTTCAAGCAACATGGCAACGTCGCTTTCTACGCTACCAGAATCCATATCGTCTTCTTCGTATGGATTGAATGCGTCTTTATTTGGGCGCTCTTGCTTGTTTACATACTCAGAAAACGCATCATCTTCTTCCATCTTCTTAGAAAACTCTTCAGGCTTCATGTTCCCCATGATTCCAGAAGGCATTTCAAGAACAAGAATAGTCAGCGCTTCCTTGTCACCCTTGTTCGCTTTTTTTGCTAGTTCTTTTAGATCATGCATTGAAAACTCCTGTGGCTGCCAATTGTCAACCTTGAGGGATAGGGGGCATTCCCATGGGAGGCATTTCAGGCGAACCACCCATAGCTGCCATTTCTTCTATAGCTTGTGCTTCTGGAGAAACCGACTCTTGCAAAGCAACCAACTCGTCAACCGTTTCAGTTTTTACTAGAGATGGTCTAAATCCAAAGGCTTCCACAACTTCACGGGCCAACTCTTGTTGGTCAATTGCATCGCTTAGTGGACCACCAGAAGACAAGTAAGAAATCAACTCAATCAAGTGGGCACGTCGAGTAATCTTGTCTTCCATTAGAGGACTGAACGGAAGCAGACGGAAAGCTGGCGAAGCCTCTACTATTTCTCTTTCAAACGTAGCTGCATCAACATCAACTTGAAGAAGACGAGACAGCCTATCTACATTGACGCCAGAAAACTCTTTGTTTACCAGCGCCCATTTAAACGCATCCAAAGCACGCCTGAACATGGACGTAACAATCCGAACAACCTTTCTTGAACGAATTGCCAAACGGCCTTCAATTGCGGATCGGATCATGTTTGCTTCAGCAGCCGTCCGAATGTTCTTTACTTGGCCCTGCTGGTAGTCAGCCATGCCAGGTAGCCAACGAATTGAATCAATAGCCTGACTCAAGTGGTTGTTGAAATCAAACGTCGTCTTCATTTCTGGGCTGACCCAGATATTAGAATCAATGTTTCCATCTGGTGGGGCGTGAATCAATGTCGGTTCCCATGTCCGGGCATTCTTCCACCGCTCAAACTCTTCCTCAGACCGAAACAGCTTAGAATCCACAAGCATTCTTCTCGGTAGTCGAGCAACGATCTCTCGACGCGCACTAACCAATTCATTGATGTCTCTTTGAATCGGCGCAACCAACGTTGTGTCGGGGATTCCGCGAATGCGGCCAATACCAGGATGAAACACCAAGACTTCGTATGGTCGCCCATACGGGATTTCAGACTCCATCAAAAGCTGATTTGTGTCTGGATGAAGATGGTACAGCTTGTTTCTTTTAAAGTCCCAATACTCTACAAGAGACACGTACTCTTTTAGCCCGGCCTCGCGAAGCTTAATCTCTGCTTCGTCTTTCATGTGAGAGTGAACAAGCGAGCGCGGGTACGTGTCACCTTTGATTGTCTTCTTTACTTTGTTGTAGACCCCTGAATCAATTCGATCGCGAAGGTCATCAATGTGTAGAACAAACCGCTCAAAAGCCCACGCCGAATCAGCGGCACGCTTTGCATTGGGGTCAAAGTGAACCTCCCATGGAAGCTTTGTCCTCCAAATTGGTCGGCCCAAATCTGATGACCACATCACTTTCAATACGCTCATATCAAACAGAAGCGCATGAAGAATCATTTCACGAAGGATGTCATCAAGCTGGTCTTCTTCTGCAAAGAAGTTCAGTGCCGCAGCAACCCTCTTGCCCGCAAATGTCGCATCTTGATGCCGCTCTGGAACCTTGTAAGACATTGCCCGCTGGTCAATAGCTTCAACCTGGGGAAGATCCATTGCGAGCGATGAGGCAATGGTATCAATGATTGGAAATACTTCGTTCTGTACCGCCGCATAATTCCTAGAAGACGTTGGATTAATTTGAGATGAGTACCCATCACCACCCCAAAACTCCCCTCGATAGTACGAAAGGTTTCTAATCAACTCATCTGCACGGTATGTCTTAAAGTTCTCTTCAGTCTGAGTAATAAGGGTGACCATCTTCCGAAGGGTCTTGGCCTCTTTTGACTGTTGCTCGGCAGAACCGGCAAACTCTGCATCAGAAACGTAGTTGCTCATTTGTGATGACCCCAAGGACTATTTGAATTCATATTTGCTTGACGGTCAATGCGGTTCATCAGACGCCTCCAATTATCGCGTGACCTTTGTTGGTCTGACATCTTTCTCTTATCCCATCGAGCGCCAACCTCAATCCTCCACGCCCAAGCTGCGCCAGCCATAGATGCAGCAAGGTCATAGTGACCACCAGACGAGTCGCGAGAAAGCTTGTCCCATTGACCACGATAATTCAAAAGCTGACGAATACAGCGAGTAGAGTTGATAGTAAGAGACTCATCAGAGATAAGCTCTTGAAGAAAACTGATTGCTTGGGCTTTTGTTTTTACCGTCGAATACCAACCGGGAATGCGGGTGTAGCCAGAGCGGCCATGTGCGCTGGCCTTCCTATGGTAGATGTTTTTTACTCCCATTGTAAGTAGGTGAGAAATTAAAGCCTCACCTACACCATTGGCTTCAACATAGATTCGCGCATCATTGTATTTCTTTGAAAGCTTTGCGAGTTCTCTTGCCATTTTAAATGCTTCAGAATGCCCAAGGTATTCAGCAGCCTGAGTGCAATTGTCTACATTTAGAACTTGAACACCAAACATATCTCTGGTGGACCACGATCCGGCAGGGTCGCAAAAAATCAAATACTTGTTCTCTTCTCTTGGCCCTTCAAACTCAACATATTCCGACGTTTCAATACTAAGACCAGTGCCTTTGTCGATGCGTTCCATCATTGACATAAGGTTCTTTGAGTCAAACACAGATTCGCCAGCAAGAACCCAACAATCAAGTTCATTTACTGGATACTCTGCGCGGAACTTTTCAAGGTTGTTCCTACACTTTTGCAGCCCTTCAGTTTGCATCCAGAAAGCTTGTGCCGCAGTGAGGTGGTGTTTGTCTGCGTATTCTTGCACCACTGAATCTGGTCGCCAACTTGAGGGCGGCTGAACCGAATACTCACTTACCATTGTCCATGGAATGAAAACTTTCAACCACTTGCTGTGTGGCTTCTCTGCGTCCAGGCATATTTCATGAAGCTGGTCACCATGGTAGCTTGGCGTAGACTCAGCAATAACAAAGCCACTGTTACTTGGTACAGCGTTTAGAGCAGAAGTCCACGCATCTGGGCCTGCCGTATCTGACCACTTAGAAATCTCAGTAGCAAGCAATACCTGAACCGTTTCACCACGCAAAGGTTCTTCGTCTTTTACTGAAGCAATCACCATTCGACTATCAAGAACAGGAAACTCAAGAGTTCTTTTTAGTCCAACAGACTTCTTTGGTTTTATTTCTGCTGGAAGGTGGCGGTGAAAACGAACAGCCATCTCTGAAAGAGCTTTTGCGGTTTCTTTTTTATGGGCAAGCAGACCAACGCGACAACCTGTTCTGAACATTGCGTGTTGCGTAGCAACACACGTAAAGAATGTGCTGCTTCCTTCCTGACGTGGCTTTACATGCACAAGCCATTTATTTTCTCTGTAGCAGCGCTGTACAGCCGCAGCCAAAATACGCTGATGTTCCCAGAGTTCAAAAGGAACAAGAGCCCCACTTTTTGACCGGATTTTATTCGAGGAACAATATGTCAGAGGATCCCAAAAGTCCGGGCTTTGTGGAGACAGAAGAGTCATTTAACTCCACCCGCGAACACGTTGAACGGCCCGCCACTGGTAACTCCACTCAAAACCTCTTGGTCACTCTTTACCGCAGGGTTCTTCTTTTGGTTGTACCTATTTTTATCTGTAAGTGTTTGTCTTGAAACCGTGACGATGGACATGATTGCGTCTACGTCTTTCTTTTCCATTCGGCCTTTTCGGTAACTATCAAGAACGTCTTCACAGACATGAATGATTCCTTGGTAGTCTTGAAGGGAGAACCTTGGGTCTGGTTTATTTTTGCTCATTTTTACTTGCCTCAATTAGCATTGTTGCATCAATACCCGCATCGGGCATTGCGGCGCAAAGCGCTTTTGCAAAGTCATTATCTGTTCGGAGTTGTTTAATTGCCCTCTTTATAGAAGCATGTACTGCCTGCCGGGAGCAACCCTCTTCAAGTCCAATGACTTCTAAACGAACCCCCTTAAGCGTTTTCTCAAAACGTCTAGCTTGTATTTTGGGCAACGCTTTGTATAACGAGAGTTTTAATTCTGGCTGCAACTCTCCACCCGAAGCAATAAAATCTGATACGGTAGGCTGACGAGAACACAACCATTCAAACCACTTATCTATTGAAGAACTGTTTTTTGGAGATAGCGTTATTTCCGAATACTCAGAACCACTTCCGCGTAGTATCGCCATCGAAATGGCATTTCTAATAAACGAAGGTACATTTAGTCCCGCATCATCCGCTGCACCCTGGATTGCCTTATACTGACGTTCAGAGATACGAAGGCGTATTCGCTTATCTTTAGTCAACAAACACTCCGAGAGGAACACATGCCGACAGCAAAAAAGACCACTACTAAAAGCCGGTCACGCACAACTAAGAAGGCCGCAGTTAACGCTGTTGCTGACATTCCGCCGGTTGCTGATTCTACACCCGAACCCATTTCAGCACCCGTTAAGCGAGTAGGACGCCCACCAAAAGTTAAGCAAAAGAAGATTACAGTTGTGTGTGGCTCTAATCAAGTCGAGCTTTTCTTTGAAGATGACACCACCTACACCAGAACATGGAAGCAACTTGGATATAATATCCGTGGTGGACAGCCTGTAACTGTAGAGAGTGGTGGAATGAAGTACACCTTCTGTAGAGTAGACTACATCTTCGGGTAAAACGTGGCATACGCAAGCATAGAGCGCGGACTTGCAGGAAGAGTGACCGAGGTAGGCACTCCTGCCCCCAGGGTTAAGCCAATCTCGAAAGGCCAGAAGGCATCTGGCACACTCGCAGACGTTGGGCTTGGAGTTTTGGCTGCCGCTCCTTTTGTAGCGATGGCTATTCCCGGCCTTCAGCCCGTTGCTCTTGCAGGCATTGCGGCAACATCTGCTGTTGGCGTTGGCTTGGGAAGCAAAGCCAGGTCAAACTTCAAAGACAAAAAGATGGACGCAATCAATGCGACTGCTGGCCAGAACGCAAATGAGTCTACGGAGCCCAGAAACTAATGGCGTCTATTGAACAAAAGGCTGTTGCTCAGGGTTTATCTGGAAAGGCACGACCCAGGCTTTCGTGGACACCGCGCAACGAAGTTGCGCCAAAAAGTAAAGAGCTTCGAGACTTGGTGCCTGTGCTTCGTAAGAAGTACGGGCACCTAGTCGACAAGTATGCTTCTAAATACAATGTAGATCCTGCTCTTTTTTACGTGATGATGGCCAAGGAGAGTGGCGGGGATGAGCGTGCTGTTAGCCCTGCCGGTGCTCGCGGGTTGATGCAGTTGATGAAGCCGACGTGGGAGGAGTGGAAAGTTAGCGATCCATTTGACCCTGAACAGAACATTGCTGCCAGCGCGCAGGAGCTTTCACGTCTTGACCGTGTATTTAAGGGCGACCGTGAGCTAATGCTTGCTGGTTACAACTTGGGCATGGGTAACGTTCGTAAGGCTCAGGCTGGCAAGCGTGAGATTCCAAAAGAAACGAGAGATTATGTGGCGTCGATTATGGGCGCTCTCGACGTAGAGAAGCCTCCAGAGGCGGAGGGAGGCCCTGTGCCCCCTCCTGACTTCATCGGCGCTGGTGCCCGGCCGAAGCCTGTGAAGCCGCCCAGCACGTACAAACAAAAGTCTATGCACGGTGGTGCATCGGCGCGGAAGGAGCCCGGCGATGGCTGATTATTCAAAAGACGAAAAGAAGAAGATTAGCGCCAAGATTGCTTATCTTGTCCGAAACGAAGGCAAGACACCCAAGCAAGCGTCGGGCCAAGCATACGAAATGGCAAAGGCTAAAAAGAAGTAGGGCTACGGCTATTCCTTTTTCTTCTTGGCCCAATATGCATCTCTCCGCTTGGTCCACTCATCACCGATAGCGTCTTTTAGGGCATGAAGCCTATACCGCGCATCACTTACTTCACGCACTGTGTCTCTGAGTTTTCCCCCACGCCTCCTGTCTGCTGGTGACGGGTAAACCTCATTCATTACCTCTTTGTCTCTGCGTTTTCATTGCACCAGGCATGACTACTCCTTGCCAACAAGCCTATCCGCAACAGTATTCCCTGTTTCAATAGCAGATTCAAGAGCAACAGTAACTCTCTCCTGCTCGCTACAAGCAGATTCGTACAAAACACCAATGTTCTCAAGAAAGAGCGCCGCGACTTCCATACTAAATACATTTTTTACCGGCATCCAGGCGTCAACACCCTCAAATTCACGGTACTCAAAGCCCCGCTGAGCCGTGCGCCACCTAAATTGGTAGTCGTTTACGCTAACTATCGTGTCACAGTACAGCTTATGACGCGAAAACAACCCCTCAAAGAACACAATCAAACGAAGAGTCTCTTTTGCAGCATGCTCATAAGCCAAAGAGTTCACTTCCTGCTCAGTAATCTTATCTGAAACAAGCTTTATCTGATCCATAACAGCCACATCCCCACTATAGAGTACTCTTAATTACTCTCTTACTTAACTTTATCCTATAGATAAAGTTCCTAGTAGTACTCTCTAGTAACTCTACCTAGTAGTACTCTATATAAGAGTAATTAATATTGCAAGATCCAGGCCAACCCAGAAAAAAAGGTCTGAAATAAGGAATTTTTTTGAAGAGGGGGTGTGTCTTTAGCAACGTACACGCAATGGGGGGGAGCACCCCCGGGGGCCCGCGCCCCTGCACGCATGTGCGCATGCCTGCGCCTGTGTGCCCGCATGCACCCGCATGTGCACGTATGTGTGAGCGCGCGTATGGGCGCATATGTGCACGCATGAGCGCGTATGCCTGCACCCGTATGCACACCCATG
>TARA_R100001594_G_scaffold38692_3_pt1 | contig 19912 bp, 10 predicted proteins | sample TARA_R100001594 | Tara Oceans TARA_R100001594 (sample SAMEA2622752) | marine metagenome | biome: marine biome (ENVO:00000447); feature: marine epipelagic mixed layer (ENVO:xxxxxxxxx); material: "saline water (ENVO:00002010), including plankton (ENVO:xxxxxxxx)" | depth 150 m | reverse complement strand
GATTGAAATAAATGGAATAACTCTTGAAAGGACAGATGATCTTTTAAATAGAATAGGACAATTAGCTGTAATAGTAGACCAATTACATGATAGAGTTGTTAATCTAGAAAATAGTAATAAAAGACTAAGAACAAGGATGGGTATATAATGGGAAACAAACCGAATATGAAACCAGGAACAAATGAACTAAGAAGAAGATCTGAATATCTATTAAATGAAATAAATAGATTGCACAATTTCTTTGAATATGTTCACAGACTAGTAACAGAATACATCAACTATAAAGGAGATGAAACTGAATTTAAAAAACATCTAGAGGAGATATTAAATGCAAACAAAGAAGAAGGCGGGGAGCTTCGCAAAGGCTCTGGAACAAATAGAAGTACTGGAAATAATAAACAAGCAACTAATAAAAGACAAGAAAAAACTGTCAAATCAAGTAACAGCACTAAAAAGTCAACTTCAATCAAGGACACAAGTGAGTCAGGTAATATTGGACTCTAAAGATAGATTGACTGGATTGAAAGAAGCATTTGAAAGAATGCCTCAAATTATAAAGAAAACAATGGGAGGTAGAAATGCCAAGTCCAAGTAAAGCTAAAGGTAATAGGTTCGAAAGAGAAATAGTTAACATATTAACAGAGCAAGGATTAAAAGCTAAACGTGCTTGGGGTTCTAATGGTCAAGCTCTAGGGTTCCATGAAGAAGTAGATGTATTATTAGGTACAAAGTTTAGAATCCAAGCTAAAGTTAGAAAGAAAATAGCAGCATTCTTAGAACCTACTGAACATGTAGATGCTGTATTCTGCAAAAGAGATAGAGGTCCTATTCTTGTTATTCAAACACTAGATAAATGGTTAGGAGGTAATAATGGATAGACCTTATGGAGATACAATAGAATACTTATCAGGAATACTCACAATACTCAAATCTATGGATAAAGAAGAAGGTGATGTTCAAGATGTAGCTGAACTAAATATAGGTATACTAATGAAAGTAAAAGATAGATTGAATGTATTAATAAATAACCTAGATAGCGTAAGGGTTCTTTGATTTCTTACGTTTCTTTTCCATCCCAGAAAGTACAGCTTTTTTCTGGTGATCTTCAAGTAGCTCAAGAGCATCCATCAATTCTTTTGGTAGAAGCTCTTCAGCTGCTTTTTTAGCTGTCTTCTTTATATCTCTAGCTTTCTTAGTAGGAAAAGCTCCCATCTCAACCTGTGCTGCCCATCCTGGTTTACCAGAAATTACAGCAGGTACTGTATGATAAAGTCTACCGAATTGAACATTTAAAAGCCTAATCATATCATAAACTTTTTTATCATCAGATTTAGCTCCATAGTCTTGATAGCCTGTTAGCAATGCTCCCATGGAATCTTCATCCATCTCCCACCACTCATTAATATGACCTAAAGCTAATAAGTCTGACACAACTGGAGGGCTAGCAAAAGGTAATAAAGACATAGTGCTTCTATTATAAAATGCTTTTTTAATCTCTTCATCTTCACCAGTAAATAAAGTCCATAACTGACCAACTCTATTAGCTAAGTCATGTTCTAATACTCTACCAAAATCCAACCCTGTTACAGCAGATGCAGCAGTAGGAATCAAACCATATATAAGTGCCATTATATATGCACTTTGAGCTCTTTCTCCACTTAGAACTTGACCAGCTAATATATCATCTTTAGCTTCAGTTACTAAGTTTTTGTTGAACTCTGTAAATTTCATTGTATAATGCTGGAACTGTCCCATAACCTTACCATAAGGATTTCTTAATGCTTTAGATTTAGCTGCATCACTATAATCAAAATGAATCATAGATGTCATTCTTATAGCAGCATTACGAGATAGCCTTAAAATTTCTTTATCTGGATCTTTTCCTTGCTTTCTAGCTTCATTTTTAAATGTTCTAGAGTTATTTAACTCATTATACATCTTATAAAAAGCAAGCTTAAAGGTACTTTTTCTATTAAAGTTTTCTACTTTTCTCATAAGGTAGCCAGATTTACCAGCAATAGTGCTAGCACCTTTAGAAAAACCCTGCAATGGAGATGCTTTTTTAAACTCAATAGTTTCATTGTCTGTTATTTTAATCTTAGTATTAAATCCTTTACTGAATGCTAAAGACTCTTGTAGCTCTGGAGCTGATTCTGTAAATTTCAAACCTGAATCATCAAGAACTTTATCTACATACTTTTCAAGATTTTTATTTTCACTCCAAAATTTTCTAGATTTCATCCATCTAATAGGACCCATCTTAACAGCATTTAATAACATCTGGGTAGCATTCTTCAAAGAACCTCTAGCGTTTAACCCTAACTTAGATGCAAACTCTAAAGCTAGTATTGATCTAACTAGATTATTAGCTGTATCATTATCAAAGTTTTGAGTACCTTTAACTGCTCCATTTATATCTCTTATCAACATAACAGAGGCTTCACCATATCCATCTAAACTCTCACCATTTCTAAACATTTTTTTAAGTTGAGCTAAAGTTCCTCTAGTGTGCATATCAGCATGAGAAATCATATTAAATCTATCAATCTCATCTGTATACCTCTTGACATTAACTAAAAAGTTTTTAGAATATTCATCAGCTAGTTCTACTGGAGTACGTTTTCTAGCATGACCAGTAACATATGTCTTTAACTCTCCAATAGCTGCATCAATATTAGAAGGATCTCTACTTAAGCTTTCATGAAGAGCATCAGAAACTCTTTGCATCCTTGGCATTAAGTTATCCATAAAATCTATATTTAATGTTCTTTTGTAATGAGGAAAGTAACCAGTTTGTTTGTCAGGCATTATCTTTGCTTTCATTGCTGTTTCAATAGCTGCAATATCATCATGAGTATAGTTTTTACTTTCCAGGCCAAGCTTTATAGATTTCATATAAGCATTGACACCCTTTAACATTTGAGCATGCATCTTATCCATCAAAATTGTATACTCTTTAACAGCATTAAGCATAGGTTCTGATTTAATCTTACCTCTTAAATATTTTTCCATATGTTCAGCCTTAGCTCTCTTAAGGTTGTCAACCTCAACTCTTTTAATCTCACCTCTTTCATGTTGGTCTATAGTTTTAGCAAGATCTCTATTAAATGCTTTCTCTGCATTAACTACATCAACTTCTATATGCTTAACAATATCTCCAAACATCTTACCTTCACCGCTTTTATAGAATATTTCCTCTTGTTTTAATAATGAATTTAACTCACTTTTAACAGTATAATCTCCATTCCATATCTTAACTGATAATTCTTCAATTTTAGCTTCAAGATCACTGGCTTTTTTTGTTGCTTTATTAAGCTTCATCCCTGACATCATATATCCTGATGTGGTTAAATGCTTCTTTAAATTATTTACTATATTTCTATAGTGAGAATTATGCTCTTGTGTTTTACCTTGATTGTATATATGTGTACTATGTATATTATTTATAAGACCTTCAATAACTGGATTTCTAGTTGCAAGTGCAGTAGGATTGTAAAAAGTTGAACCAAATTTACCACTCCAAGGAGTTAAAGTTCCTTTGTATATACTTGTTTTCACTTTAGCAAGTCTATTTTTAAAAGTCCTAAGCAATCCTTCCTCGTATTTAACACTATTCCTATACTGCCATTCCCTTCCAAACACACCTTCAAATAAATGATGAACTATAGGATCTGGATTACTCATAACTGACTTTACTTTTGGATCATCAGCAAAATTCAAAGCATACTTCCACATCTTAGAAACTAATCCACTATTAACATTACATCCTTTACCAGGTCTTCTACTCATAAATGCCTCCTAAACATCTCCATATGGTTCTACACACCATCCAGCTTTTACATCATTATCCATATCCTGTCTTAAACTATTCTCTTGACCAATACTTTCTTTAATCTCTCTAGACATCCTAGACATATCTTTCATTAATCTCAATTTATAATTGCTCATTAACTTTAAAGGATTCAAGCTAACACCTTTACCATTCCCAGCTAAAGCTCCATAAAGAGGATGTTCTTTAAATGGATTGATTGGTCCTGATAGCTCTGGTCCAAATCCTTTTACAAGAGTTTGATCTAATCCGAAATTAGTTATATCTGTTCTAACCATATCAAGCATGGAAAGATAAGCTACAGGATTCATATATTCATTCTCCATAACTATTTGATGCATATAAGACATATGCCCTGGTTGTTTGTTACCATCTCCGAACAACTCTTTAGATCCTGGGGCTCCTTCAGTTAGTCCTCTGTAAAATCCTAAGACTCCATCATACCCTCTACCCATACCAAATGGACTCTCAAATAATTCATTCTTATTAATAGGTCTGCCATCATACTTATCCATTAAAGATACTATCTTTTTACCATATCCTGGTGTAGCATTCAATGTGTTCCATATATCAGAGTTTTCATTAGGTAAATACCTATGATTATTATTAAAGAAGTTATGGTAAGAAGTATATCTTTGAGATATATTCTTTAAAGCTGACAATAGTTCTGACTTTTCACTCCCATTAGGCAGCTCTGAATGTTTCTTTAGCATAAACCTTAACATTCTTTTAAATCTTCCAGTAGGGAATGAAGCTACAGGTAAAGGTCTACCATTATAAACTCCTAATTTCATTTGATCTAAATTAGGTGCTCCATAGTGAAATAAGAAAGACATTCCATGATTATTAAATCCAGCTTCCAATCTAGCTTCTATTGCAGCCTCAACATCACCAATATTTTCATGAGTACCAGATAATATTTGTTTTTGTTTGTCATTTAATATGGTCATATTCTTCCAAGGTTGTGCTGTATCACCACTATAGTACTGAGAATAGGCTTCTTTCGTAAGATCTTTAGCTTCCTGAACTTGATCAAAGAATTTACCTTTTCCTCCTTTAGGACCGAAATTCTCCATTAATTGCCATATAGTCCAATACTGTATAGCACCTTCTTTAACATCTCTATCCTTAGTAATATCTACAAGTTTTATACCTTGTGGTAAGTCTTTAGCCTTTTTTGACTTTAAATACTTCTTTGAAAGAGCAGGCATAATTGCAGATTCTTTTTCTGCTATAATTTTATTTATACCCTTAATTCTTTTTTTAATTGTAGCTGAAGGTAATGAGTTAGAGTTTGCTAACTGTGCTATAGTTCTTTTATAATGCCTGATAAGATTTATATTTGTTCTCAAATCTTTAGTCATTCTAGGTAGAATTTCTCTCATTCTCTCCATGCTAACTTCATTTCTACTAAGCATTGTAGCTGACCAGTATTCAGCTTCATCAAAGAGTTTACCTTCTTTTATCATATTGCTATCATACTTATCTCTTTCAGGATCAAGAGGATCTTTCATTAATATTCTTTGGTAAGTTCTTTCTATAACAGATCCTTCTTTACCTTTAAATCTATTGCTACCTTTGTTTACAACACCTTCTGCAAATGGAGATTTACCTTCTGTATACCAGTCGTAAACCATGTCAGTCTTCTTTTCTTCTTTAGCTTTCATCATCATCTCATCACTAACCCACTTCCTTCTACGCTCTCTAACGCCAAACATAGCTTCAAAGTCAGCATCACCTTTAAATTTTCTCCTTAAAGATAAAAAGATAGATCTATCTAGGTTTTGCATGTGACCGTGGAAATAAACTTTACTTTCAGAGATCATGTCATGATATCCAGGCTTCTTACCTTCACCTGAACCATCATATACCTCAGTATTTAATCTCAAGAATCTAGAATGCTTGCTCATTAATGTTTGTAGTATAGATTTTTCAAGACCTGTAATCTCTTGAGGCCTTCCATCAACAACCTCTTGACCATCAACATACTTTCTAAATATTCTAATTCTACCTTCACTTCCATCAGATGTTTTACGACTTTGATTAAACCCGACAGTATTTTGATTGATCTCTTCTTTAGTTCTAGATGTCTCCATAGGATTAAACAGATAGTCATTTCTCCAGTTAACCATATCATTAACAATACCAGTATCTACACCTTTCCAGTAATCAATAATCATTTGAGACTCAAGTGCTGTTCTTATGAACCAGTCTGTATTATCAAAATCAATAGCTATCTTTACATTTTGCCCTCTATCATTAGTGTATTCAATAAGATCAGACATCCCTTTTCTAGATCCATCCTGTACTTTAACTCCAAGTTCAGATAAATGGTTTACAAGTGCTATAGTTTTCTGCACAATACCAATACCTTTCTTAAACACTCTATTATTGGCATCAAATTTATTCCAAGCTCCTGTGTTTGATACAGGATCACTACTCATAAACTTCATTTCAGGAACTGTTGGATTAAAGTTGTCAGTGTTCACAGTAGAAACCCAATGTTGCTTTGTTCTATTTACATGATCCCAAGTACCCTTATCCATACCCCAGAAGTAATCAATAGTATCTACATCATAGTCACCTTCAAAGATATTTAGAACATCAAAATCATTAACCATAGCATTATTGCCATTATCTTTATCTAGGAATCCTTTTAATCTAAGAACTGCAAGATCATTAGGCTTAGTTCTTGGGTATCTAGTAGTTAATATACCAATATCCCAATCAGGAGCAAAAGCTTTCAAATGATCATTAATTTGTGATAAAGTTAACCTTCCTTCTGATAGCCAATCTTTGAATACATCTACATCTTGCTCTGTAAAACCTTTAACTTTTAATAACTTCTTACCTAAGCCTTCTAAATTAACTACCTCTCCATTCTTATTTACAAAGTTCATTTCAAAATTGGTATCATTAAAGTCAACCTTTATTTCTCCAATCTCTTTTGGTAATAATATTTCACCTCTGTATACAGTATTATCGCCTTTCTGCACAGGCTTTACACTTGGATCTAAATCTCTAATACTAAGACTCTGTGTCAATACTGACTTAGCTCCATACTGAACACCAGTATCAGTCTTAGATGTAGGGCTAATAGTAGGATCAATTAAGTTTGATTTTAATGTATTGAGTATAACATTATCTCCTAATGCTTCAGGTATGGCAAATTCATCTAATGCTAACCATTTCATATGATAACTCACATTCTCTCTACCTTCTACACCTGAATCAAAATCTCCAATCTTAGCATCAAAAGGCATACCCTTTAATCTCATTAATGCTAATCTTCTAGATATAGGATCATTATGAAGTTGTTCAAGTTTATCCATATTTTTATCTAAGTTAGATAGAATAAGGTTGTCAAAGATAGCCCCAGCTTCTGCATTGTTAGCCCACTGAAATAAAGAAGCTGATTGTTTTGCAAGTGAACCAGGTTTTTTTACAGAAACAATACCAATACTAGATAATGGTAATTCTCTTACATAAGGCTGCATACTTGCCTCATCCATTTTTAATACATCATCAGGCGATTTATTTATTAAAGGGAACTTACCTTCAAGATTTGTAACTTCAAAGGTTTTAGTGGTATTCTCGGACTTTATAGCACTATCTGTTGTAAGCATATCAAGTTTAGTATTATCAAACATATGTTGCATATCTTTATGATAGACAAATACAGTCTTGCCTAATACAAATATATCATCCTTACTGCCTCCTGCTATAATAGGCTTAAATGCTGTAATATCTTCGTTACCATGACCAGTCATAAGCTCAAGATATCTTTTAAAATCTTTACTTATCCATGTAATACTATCATATCCACCTGGATCCTTCCTGTCACCTAAAAGACTTTTCCATGTATGCCCTAGCTTTTTCAATGTCTTTTGCACTGTTTCTCTTGCAGCTATACTTCCATGATCTCCATCATTCCATACAGCTGACCTTATTTTTCTATTAGAGAAATCATTTAATAAATCAGAATCTTTAGAACTTGCTACTGTCTTGGCTAAGTTTAACCCTAATTGTGCATCTAATGTCCTTGCACTATGTGCATCCCATAAGCTAAATCTTTTAGCTATATTAGCCATTCCTGAACTTCCCATAGCCATTAACTCTGGAACTGGATTATAACCTTTACCAGACCACATTTCTGCAATAATTATCTGCCTTAAAGCATCTCCATGACCAACACCCCAAACATCAGATCTATTTAATCTTTTCATTTGGTTTTCCATAGTTATTCTAGATGAGCCTGTTAAGTTTTTTATATTAGGATCGTATATTTTCTCTTTAAATAAAGTCTTTACTACATCATGCATTGATTTAGGAATAGCAATAGCATTCTTAGCATTACCCATTTGAACAATTTCAAAATCAGTATGATCTTGTGCAGTAGGATCTGCATCCTTATCAGCTGTTAATCTATACAACCTTAAAGCATCATTAAATATTTTCTTTCTTTGTTGCAGTTTATTCTGATCAGCACCAGAAGCAGCAGAATCCATCTCAAATATATTCATGGTCTGTCTTCCAAACTTACCAAAGGTTTGTTCTTTTAATGTCATATCTCCACTAACAAGAACAAAAGGAATACCATTATCTTCTAAGAATCTAATGAAATGAGTTTTTTGTGTAACTTCAACAGATTCTGACATACCTTTAGATCCACCTACAAAATTAAGAACCTTTACATTCATAGAGTTATTTCTCTGGAATATAATCTTCTGAACATCAGCCGCAACCTTGTCATATAAATATCCATAGCCTTTCTTGGTTTTATTCATAACCAATTCAGAGCCTGCTATATTTCTCCCTTTAATCTCCCCAACAGTAGTTAGATCTTTTATAACATTATCAACAGCATTTGACCTTCTTTTGCCTGTATCTGGCCAATATATTCTATCTTTTATAAAATTATTCTGACCTTCAGCATCAGCTATAGAACTTCCAAATCCATCTTTTGAAGGAAGATAGTCAGAGAAAAATCTATGTTGAGAAAATCCTTTATGCCCATCATAGGATTGGTTTAATAGTGTATCAATATCTTTTTCTGATTGGGATAACATTTTCTGAAGGTCATTCATTTCAAATCCCATTCTATCAAGCCAGGTTTTTACACTAGCTTCTTTTTTAAATAATGCATTCTTATCCCATTTATAAGTAATAACACTACCAACCTGATCACTTTTTATAACACCATTAGATAGTAGCATACTTGTTAAAGTGTCTGACTGATTAGGATGTCTTTTTAAGAAAGCAATCAATCCCATTCTTGTTACATTGTTAGGTTCTAAAGTTCTAATAATATCAATAACTTCATCATAAGCTCTTTGTCCATTCTCAGTACCCACTCTTTGAGCGATCTCAGCTAATTGTTTTAATTCTCCTGAGCTTGTAAGTTTTACAATATTACCTTCGTTAATAATTTTAGCTCCATTACTTTTAGTACCAGCATCAAGTATCTCATCTATTATTTTATTGAAATTTGTAATATTTTTTTTATCAAAGACATTTTTAGCTCCTATTAAATCAACTTTATTTATTACCCATCCAACACCTTCAGCACTAGGGCTAACTAGTTTTGCAAATGGTAGATCTCCATAATTCATAAGTTCATTAAGCAATGCTAAATGTCTTGAGTTAATCTTAGTATCTTTAATATTATCTTTATATACTTTGTTAACAATATCACCTGTAAAGTTTCTTAAAAAGTCAGCTCTTGTGTTTACACCGTTAGTATTCAGAAAGTTTAAAAGATTATCCATAGCACCTATGGTTGTCTCTGTTTGAACACCTTGATCAATCTTATGCTGACCTTTAGCTCCAAGTATTCTTAATAAGGAATTTTTTATATCTATATATTTACCAGGTACAGTTTCACCAACACCTTTAATTGACAGCTGTTTTCCAGATTCAATAAGCTTTCCATCAACTGTAAGGAATCCAGCTTCATATAGTAAAGGTTTTAATTTATCGTAAGTTTCAACATTAGATGCATCAAATATCCTTGTCATGCTAGTCATTCCCTTGTTAAAGGAATTAACAGCCATTGAGAAAGATATATCTGGAAGATCAGATGCTGTAAACTTTAGTTCAGGTCTAAATACAGATAAGTTATTATTTACATTTGATTCTAACCTTCTAATCTTAGCAAGCATTTCAACTAATTGGTGACCTTCAGTTATATTTAAAACAGTTTGCTTGGAACCTTCCTTCTTAAATGATGCTCTTCCTAAGTACTCAGAGGTCTGGAATATATGAGTAAGACTATTCTCTATTTCACTTATAACATCTAAAGCCTCTTGACCTTTCTTTCCTTTAGTAACTTCTAGATGACCAGCTTCAGCAGAGTTCTTTAGCTTCTGACTAATCTGTACAATCTTAGGAATTTGTCCTACATGACTAGCACCTTCTGTTACTCTATAATTAGTATTATTATTTATAATATCTGTCATAGTACCCACAACTGAATCCTCAAGTACATCATTAAATTTATCAACAGATGCTCTAAATACTTTCCTTAAAGCTTTAGGAGAGTTTAATCTTACTCCATCTACTTCCATATCCTTCAGCATATTTTCAATAGTAAGTGCTTCTTTCTCTGTTATCATTGATTTAGGTTTTAAGTATCTCTTACCTGTAGCACCTTGAACCCAATTAAAAACTTCATCAAAAGCTTGGAAATCTTTTTGAGATACGGATACACTAATATCATCCTTACCTCCATTAAATGCATTTACTTCAGCTTCAACATCAGATGCTAATCCCATCTCTTCAAACTTTTCAACTATCTTTTTAAATGCAGGATCATTCAAAGGATTCACCAATTCAAATCTTCCATCATGAAGAGTAGGGAATGCATCATACATCCTAGTAGGAGTTTGACCTGTAATATGAAGTCTCTTTCTAAGTCTAACCATATTCTTCATATCCATATCAGGAGTTTTTGGTATACCCCTTCTATTAAAATAAGCACCTAATATTACAGATGTAATAATTTCATCAGACGGAATTTCCTGTCCTTGGCCTATAGCTAATATAGATCTTGCATTCATTATAGCTGTACCTGCAACCATTCTTTTCCAGTTTGCAGCTGAAGAAGCAAAGTCTTCTTTTAAGGCCCACTTCATCATTTCCTTGCCATACTTATGCCTTTGCTTATCCATAACACTAGCAAGAAACTGTCTACCTGCATCTGGAGTCATACCTTCTAAAGAACTTTCAGGGTTTAATAGATTAACTACTTTACCTTTATATTTAATAGTAGTAGCCTCCCCAGCAGTAGCCATATCATCGCCAAGCCATTTCATATAATCAACTATTTTATCTTTATTCATATTCCTGAAAGGACTTTGTCTGGAGAATACAGCTTTTAATCCATCCATAAAAGTTTCTTTTGTTGGAGCAGCCTTACCAGCAGGATTCATTAACTTTAAAAGTCCAAATCCTGATCCAACTCCAAGACCCCACAATGGAGCAAAGATATCATAGTCTCTATCTTGCTTATAAGAATGAGACCATTCCATTGCCGAATCAATCATTCCAAATGTTATACCTTCATTTATAATAGAGCCTAATGCAAATCCTTCTTTACCCATTCTCCATCCAGGCTTACTCATCACAAGATCAATAATGTCTTGCATAGGTCTATCTTGAAGGGTTAAATTTTTAAACTTTTCAGCAATTCTTACACCATCATCAGCCGATATAACTTTCCTTTTAACAGCATCATCTATACTGTTTATTATATTTTTTTCAGCATGCTCTCCAAAGTTCTTAGCAACCTTTTCACTCCATCTTGCTCTTGAAGATACATCTGTTATAGCATTTTTTAAATCTGTCTTTATAAACTTTTTAGTGGATTTGTTTAAACTCTTTTCACCTAAATCAACAATACCATCTTTTACCATCCTGTTTACACTTTTCTTTCCTGCAGCTTTAAGTGCAACTCTTCCAATACCGCTCATAAGTTTAGTACCAAGTTTCATAGGACCACCAAAAGCATATCCTGCAAATGTACCTACACCTCTACCAAAAGTACCAAGACCAGTTTGAGTTTGTTCTTCAAGTCCCATCCTTCCAAGTACATCTAAATCATACTTTTTATCTGCTATCCCTAATAATCCAAAAGTACCTTCATCTGCCAATCCCCATAACCCTTGACCAACCATTTCATATAAAGCAAAGGCTGCTCCTTGATCTTTAGGTGCAGTAGGAGTAGCACCAGTTGTTTCTCTTAACTCTCTTAAACTAGGTCTATTGGGAATATCTCCTGTGCTAGAAAATCTAGGAATACCAGAAGTAGTTTTACGTTCTTCTTCTTCCTCTAAAAAATCTAAAAAATTATTCTGAAGATTATCGTACAGATTAGCCATTAAAGCTCCTTATATTGTTACCAATTTATTTACTAGCTCCACCTTCGAAAGGGCCTACACTTGTTTTTCTTTTATCTTTATAGTAATCCTCTGCAAGTTTAATAAGTTCAACTTCTGGTATAGTAGAGCCTACTTCTCCTCCTTCATGTGCCATAGAAGGATCATAGCTATATTTCGTTTCATACATCTTGTCCATATGTTTTAATAAACTTAAATTACTAGTATGTTCTTCTTTTAACTTATTTAAACTTCTAAGTAGAGGTTCTAACCCTTTCTTTTCAGGTTGAACTTCTTGTCTATAAGTACCAGGCCTTCCAACCCCATAAGGATTCATATGACCAGCAGGAACATCGGCAACAGGTCCTCCCATAGGAGATCCTATAAATGTACCAGGACTTACCCAATCTGCTGGATATGTTGCAACACTTTCTAATTCACTTATTCCAAACACTCCCGGTCTCCTTGGATCATCAGGTACAATCATTTGAGATTTTCCTATAGGTCCAGATGTTGTAAGCCTAGGATCTTTTTGTGTGTTCTCTTCAAAGACGGGTGTACTTCCATGCCAAAATTCATTCAACCCTTTTCTTTTTTGTTTAATTTTAAGTATTTTTTGTTCCAAATCTAACCTATAATCTTTATCAACTGCAACGCTTAATTGAGATTCAAGTTCTTTTATATTGGAATCATACCCATCTAAAGTTTTCATTGCAGTAGAATAATCTGTATTATACATCTGGAAAGTTTCTAATGCTTCTTTATATGCCACTTGAGATGATTGTGCTTTTTTAAGCTGATCTAGGTAGTTTTTACTTAGATCTGATAACTGGACAAGACTTTCACTGTCATAAACTTTATCAGGATCTATACGTGTACTATCAGCCCAATTGTAATTCTTTCTAAGTTCATCTAATTTCTTCACGCCTTGTTCAGTGCTATTTAAATTATCCCCTATAACTTCATCTGTAGTCGCATCTATCACAGATCCATCTTTTAAATCTATAATAACATCAGGAGATATTTCAATTTGATCCCCTACAAGAATAGGTTGATTAACAGATGTCGTATCTGAAGGGTTAACATTTATAGCATTTAACAATCCTCTTGTATCTCTCATTTGTTTTTGTTTCTCAACATTTTTCAAGCTATCTTCAACTACCATTTTACTAGCAATATCATTTATAGCACTATCAAATATACTCATATTAATATCCTTTTACTTTATATCCCACACACTATTTATTAATGCTGCCCATTTATCTAATCTTTTCAAGTTAACCATAGCATTCATAACCATAGCTTTTTTCTCTTCACTATTAGCTTTTTTAAACTCTGGAGTGGCCATAACAGCATTAATAAGAGGTTGATCTTTAGCTTTCATGCTTTCTATCAGCCCCATGTACGCTTGCTCTGTTTGTTGCCACTGAGGTGAACTTGTATCACCCTGCCTTTGAAGTAATGTATATCTTCTTACTATATTAGTTGCATCACTCTTTTTTACCCAATCCATAAACTGATAACTTTCTTTTTGCTTTGCTTCCAATTGTTCAGCATCAGGAGCAACAATATAATCAGAACTATAATCAGCAAGGGCATTCATTTTCTGCCTTTGAATTGCAGCTGTTTCAAGAAGATTGTATAAAGTAATATTTTCATTTGCTATCTTTACTCTTTCTTCTGGAGGTAGTTTTGAAAAGTCTTCTACAGCCAAATTATATGCTCCAGAGTATACTTGAGTAAATAAATCATAAGAAGCTGGATATTTAGCTCTAGTCACACGGTCTATATCAACAGCTTCTATAGCTTCAGCTCCGCCTACAGTAACTTGAGGATCGTCTGGCTCTGTTCTATCTACATAATTTCCCATCATTTCCATAGCACCATTGTAATCACTCTTAACTAATGCTGTTGCTTGGCTACCTGCAACAAGTTCAGCGTATCTTGCTTTTTGATCAAGTTCTCTGGCTTTTTGTTCTTCATATTCAGTTCTAGTTAAATAAGTTTCTTGCTCTTCAACACCATCTCTGAAAGCTCTCCATCTAAGATTCCACTCATCTTTCATTGTGTTTGTTTTTGAGTCCCATATTTTGTCTAAATCTTCCGTATCGCCACTCCAAAGACCTAATTCTCTAGCCATACCTTTAGCGATATCGTTTGATAGACCTCTCTTAAAGATAGAACTTACTTGATTTATATCTTCGGAAGTGGTAGCATTAGGAGTAGCATCAGGACCAACTAGATAAGATATTGGTACATTTTGCATATTAAATCCACCTTTAGACATTTCATAACCTTCACCTGCAGATCTATAGATTTGATAATTATTGTAGTTTTGTAGTGATTGTTCTTCATTGCCAGGCACAACCAGCCAAGAATACTTATCATCAGTAAACATTTTTTCTAGAACTTTATCATTTAATTGCTTGGAGCTTTTTAAATCAGCAGAAACAAAAGGTATACCATCATCTGTGTATTGAATTTGATCTTTACCAACCTCCCATTGGTTCATTAAATCATAGATCCTTGATTCATTTCTCCAATTCTTTTCTTCTTCGATTGTTTTATCTCTTAATTGCAACTCCATCATTCTTAAAGAGTGATCCATTTCATCTTTCTTTCTATCTCTCTGATCTTTGAGTATAGCGTTTAAAGACTCTAATGCTGCTGTTGCTCCTGAAATTTTATAATTCATATCCTATCCTTTTAGTTATTGCCAAAACCATTTAGATTCTTCTACTTGATCCCTTAAATCCTTTTGTTGTCTTGTCATTTGAGCTACCTGTTCATTCATTAAATCTTGTTGAGCTGTGTAATCTTCAAAAAGTCCTGATATTTGTTGTCCCACATCTGAAGTTAAAGATTCCATATTTAGCCCAAATTGTTCCTGGAATCCTTGCCCTATATTTTTAGACATATCTTGAACAGCTCCAGTAGCAAGACCACCAGTCTTTTTAAATGCTTGTTCTACTGTACTATATGCATCTTCAAAGGCAGATCCTACTCCTGATGTAAGTTGACCAACTTGATCAGAAAAACCTTCAATAATGCCAGCAAATTGATCTCTAGCTTCACCTCCAGCTTTACCTATATCTTCTAATAATGATGATTTTTGAGCTTCAAGTTCATTTATTTCCCTTCTCCATCCTCTACGTTGCTCTCCTCCTGCAGCCAAAGAACTATACATATTCATACCCATGCTAGTTACAGCAGCAGCAGCACCAACAAGAGCTATAGTAGTAGCAGAAATAGGTTCATATTCAGGAAGTCCAGTTTCTGGATTAATATTACCTGAACCTATATCCTTAACAACTCTTTCACCTGTAGAGCCAAACTTATCAATAAGTTCAGCTTCATATTCATTAACATGCGAGGGGACTCCATCAACAGTTCTTAACTCACTATCTCCCAATCTTCCTTTACTAGCCACTATATCATACAAATTATTAGCCATTATTTACTCCCTGTTATATATCCTAACGATGAAAGTGTACCTATATTTTGATTTTTTTTCCACTGATTATATAGATCAGTATCTGGTCTTACCATAGTTTCCCTTAAAAGCTTTCTTTGTGCCTCTGCATCTTGCTCAGAAGGCCTTGAAAATGGGATTGGGCTCCAACCTCCTTCATCTATACCTTCTATTTTAAATCGTTCTAATACAGCTGCTTCTTGATCTGCAAGTTGAGTGAATTTTATAAAATCTTCAGTACTTAAATTCCCAGGAGGTGTATCTCCAAACATCCCTTGATATACATCAGAATATACAAAATCTTCACCCCATAAAGCTTCCATAGTATTAATGCTTTCTAGCATTTGTTTAGATCCAGCTTCTGTTCCTTGCCAAGTAGGAGCAGTGCCCCAATCTTGGATCATAGCAGCTTCTTCTGGATCTAAATAATCTTTAGCCATTAATAATCGATTCATTTGAGATTCCCATGCAGCTTTTTGTTCTTTTGAGCCACTACCTTCAAACAACATATCTTTAATACTTGTGGTGTAAGGCTTAGAACCTTGAGCTCTCCAAGCTTCATAACCACCTTCATATCCTGGAACATTACGTCTGAAAGTTCCTTCAGGTAATATATCGACCTGTATAGCATCTATTTCTTCTTCTGTATAACCAGCATCACGAAGCATATCTATATCAGCTTCTATGCCAAAATCAAAGTCCTCTCTTGCCTTATCCCTTGCTTGCTGTTCCAATAATTGCCTCTCACGAATAGCTCTACCTTCTTGACGATTTTCCCACATATCTTCAGTCATATCTCCTGGCATAAGAAGTCCTTCAACATTACCCAAGGCAGGTTCTGTTTCTTCAAATGTTTTCATTATATGGTCTTCAATGCTAAGAGTTTTAGGCTCTCCTGTTTCAGGATCTATAGTAGTAGTTCCAAAAGCATCTGTTTGCTCTATTTGTCTTTCTGATGGTCCTAATTCACCCTCTGGAGCAATTTGATATTCTCCTGTAAAACTCAACCCTGCATCTGCTGTTTTCATAATTTGAGATCTAACTGATGAACTAGGTTTGTATATATCGGATTCCTTTAAAGGGCCACCAGGTACCCTGTCAAATTGTATCTCACCAGGAGCTTCTGATCCTGGTCCCCATTTTTCAAGTTGTGAAGTGAAATCTTGAATAAACTCTTCACCCTCAAGGGTTTCAAAACTTTTCCATTTATCTTTAAATCCAGGAAGAGCGGTTTCAAAAATCTCATTATCAGTATCAAATTTTCCAGTAGCAATATCTTGAACGGTAATTCCAGACTCTGCTCCAACTTTAAATGAAGGATCAACAGTTTGCATAGCTGTTTCAAATTTTCTTGACATTTCAGTTGATTGTAAATGTGGGGAAGTTGGTTGTTCTATAATATCTTGCATATATTTTTGAGATTGACCTACTGGCAACTTAGACATACTAGTCATTTCTTTTCCAGTCATTTGATAAACATTGCCTGCTGTATCAGTCTTTGTATAGCTATCATCGCTCATAACATCATACCAAGCTCTATCATCTTTTGTATAACCCTGTCTTTCTGCAAAAGAATCAGCAGCTTGTCCTTCTGCCCAATTTTGCCCCATAGTAGAAGCTAGTTGTATTCCAGACTGAACAAGTTGATTCATTTGATCAATTTCTTTCAAGTTATCAGCTGTTTGCTTTCTTATAGATTGTAAGTAATTAGCTTTAATTTGTGCTTTTTGAGGTGCAATTTTTGTTCTTCCTCTAGTAGCTCCTCTTGTAGCGTATTTTCCTATATTAGCCATTTATATCCTTTATAAGTCTATGATGTTAGTTCAACATTATCAGTACCACTATTTGTTTTTTCGGTTTCTAGTCTTATAATTCTTTTATTTACTTCATTAATTGTTGTTTCAGGTTTTTCAGTTTCCATCGGAATAAAATATTCTGAACCTTCAACAGTAATAGATTGAGTTGCACTAGATGCGGAACCTGTATCTATTTTTGTTCCATTTAAAGATTTGCTAGATTGTAAATTTCTTTTAGTAGGCCTTGCACTGTTATGCAAAGCTGCTCTTTCAGCTCTTGTTCTCATTAACTATAACTCCCTTCTTTACCTTCATTATCTAAACTAATATCGCTATATATAACCTCTATACTGTCTATTCTTGTGATATGACTTCTATATCCACCAAACTGAATATTAAATGCTATAGTTCTAAATACACTATTACCATAATTATCCGCACCTAGACTAGGAACAGTTTCCCATGTTGTATCATTTCCAGTTGTTGGGAAACTAGTATTTATAGTTGTGGAGGAAGGACTTAATGTTGAGTTATCTCCAATCCATGTTGTATAATCACCATCTCTATATATAGTTAATTCCATTCCTTGCTGCTTTACCCAGTTCCTTCCATTTATTCTAATTTTATGCAGTTTTTTTAAATTTCTACTTCCACTAACATCGTAAAACTTGGTTCTCATATAAGCACCTGTGTTTGTAGTAGCATTTTTTGATACATCCCAATATTTTAATGTGTTACCACTTGTCCCAAAAAGCATAAATATTCCACCCCCACTATCAATATGAGGCACTGCATTTGTCCAATTTGAGTGTGGTGTTACAATACTTTTTCCTATCCAAACTTTATCTTGCAATGAATACATTTGATAGCATGAAGATGTGTAATCATAAACATTAATAGTTCTGAGTTTTGGATCAAAGAATATTGCACCTACCCTAGCATAATTACTAATATAAGCAGTTCTATCATTTGATACTTCTGCTGTTGCACCTGCTGCTTCAACTCTAATATTTGTCAATGGGTCAAATGCACCTGAATCCCCAAATAATTGGGTTTCGCTTTTAAGTCCTTTATCGGTAATAATTTCAAAAGCAGAACCATTAAAGTATACTACATCTCTACTATTAGATATAAAAGCAATACCTTCATCTACTTGACAAACTGAAGACCTTCTATGTATACCCCAGCCTTCAAAAGTTCCTTCCATATATTCAAAATCTTGTGCAACATTTATTATAACCAATTTAGCACTAGTAAAAACAAACAATCTGTCACCACTTGCTAGCATAGCAGTAATTCCATCATCTCCACCAGTCTCTATATCTATATATGTTTTATCAGAAAATCCGTAAGGCTTGCCTATTGCAGACTTTAAAATTAAACTTCCATCAAAAGTATCAGAGTTTTGTTTTACATTTCCTATATATGCAGTTCTGCCTACTACAGCAGAGTGTTTAAATTCAGCATTAATATATTCTGTTCCTTGAGGGTATCCAGAATTTAATGAATAAGTCATTGATACAGGAGATTCAGACATGGTAAATTTAACTTTATCAGTATCCCAAGGAATAAATGAATCCGAGTTTGCAGGTTTTACTCCATCTGTATCATCTACTTCTGCAAGAAGAAATTTAGATCCCTTACCTGATCCAGTGTCATCAGATTCTTGCCAGTATATATTGCCATTACTCCCATCAGTAGATTTATATACTTGAAAATCAAAGCTGTAAATATTAGGTCCTGTGACAACTGTTCCACCATAAGTAATTGGTAAAGTTTCAAGTTCATTTCCACCAACAGGAGTACTTACTAATTTACTTTGATGCAATATATAATCTTTATTTGTCCAGCTAGATATTGATGAAGGTGCAAACGAAACTTCATAGATATTTAGATGAGTACCAGTATTATGATATGCAGCATCCCCACTAGAATCTCCCCAATAAGTTATAGACATTTGCTTTACATTGCCAAGTTGAAAATTAGATCCATTTTTTACATAAGTTTCTAAAGGAATCCTCATTCTTATCTTCTCGCCATTTTGTCCATGACTTGCTATTTCAGCTCTCCTTATATCAATACGGCGTATAAAGCTATCATCGTCATAATCTTGATGACAATTATCAGGATCACAATCAAACATAATCATTATAAGCAAAGTATTATCTAACATAGTTCCAAGTGTTGCATGTGTTCCATTTAAAGAAAACTCAAAATACATATCCTTTCCAGTCAAATCCATACCCAATCTATCTTTAAAAATATTGTATGTATCATATGTAGAGTTATCTGATCCAGTTGCAGATGCATTTATAGTATCTACATTTCCTAGCCTAAAATACACAGAAGAAAGGTGATCTGCAGTAGTTACAAACCGCATTCTAATATGATCAGCAGTGTGCATATCCCATCCCCTGGTTGTGATATAATCACCTAAAAG